>ERZ1673752.2441-NODE-2441-length-20755-cov-9.645266_pt1 | contig 20755 bp, 15 predicted proteins | sample MGYA00580195_ERZ1673752 | MGnify/ENA primary metagenome ERZ1673752 (study PRJEB41218, sample SAMN15661744) | gut metagenome | host: Homo sapiens | place: Canada: London | collected 2015-08-20/2019-03-30 | study: EMG produced TPA metagenomics assembly of...
TCTGATCCGCGCCGTATTCTGTATTCTCTGCGCCCATGTCATTCCTCCTGTTCTTATCTGTCCAGGCGTGTTTGAAAATTCGTTTCTGCAGAACCTCTCTCTGCAGAATCATTTTGCAGAAAGCAATTCTCAAACTCGCTCCGGAACTGTCATTTATACCTGTAAAATAAATATTTTTTTACATACGAATACTAAGTAATTATAGCACAAAAAAGCCCGTATTTCCACGCAAAATCACTGGAAATACAGGCAAAAAAGTATCTTATTAAATGCAATTCCGAAGTGCAGGCACAATATGTTCTTTACTCAGCAGAATCTTCCTCCAGCAACGCCTTATAAATATCACGCTTGGAAACACCTCTGTCTTTCGCTGCAAGCTTCATGGCGTCTTTTCTGGAATTCCCCTGCTGCTCATACATGGCCACATGCTCCGGAATGGAAATCTCTTCCCAGGAAGCACGTCTCTCCGCTTCCATTTCACTGCGGCTTCTGCCCTCGATCACAAGAACACACTCTCCCAGCGGCTTCTCATCTTTATAAAAATCAATTAGATCATCAATGGTTGTACGAAACGCTGTTTCGTGTTTTTTTGTCAGTTCCCTGCAAAGAGTCATACGGCGGTTGCCAAGTGCCTCCCTGAGCTCGCCAAGCGTCCGTACAAGCCTGTGAGGAGCTTCATAGAGGATTATAGTTCTCGTTTCATTGGAAAGCTCCTCCAGGATGATTTTTCTCTCTTTCTTATCTGCCGGAAGAAAAGCTTCGAAAGCGAACCGTCTGGTGTGCAGACCTGATAATGTCAGAGCTGTGATACAGGCTGCCGGACCCGGAAGAGATGTCACTTCGATTCCAGCTTCATAACACATAGCTGCCAGCTCTTCACCCGGATCTGAAATGCCAGGAGTACCGGCATCTGTAATCAAAGCGATATCAGTACCCGCGAGCATTTTTTCCACAAGGACGTGACCCTTATCGATCTTGTTGTATTCGTGGTAACTTGTCATTGGAGTTTTTATGTCAAAATGGTTCAGAAGTTTGATACTGTTGCGGGTGTCCTCCGCAGCGATCAAGTCCACTTCCTTAAGTGTTCTTAAAACTCTTAAAGTGATATCTTCCAGATTGCCTATCGGAGTTGCACATAAGTAGAGTTTTCCTGTTTTATTCATAATCTTCCTCTTTTTTCTATTTCATCATCTGCCTGACTGGCGGATTATTCCACCATGCACTCACACCATCTGATACAGTTCCAGAATGTCCTTCGTATAAACCCCTGGCTTCTCATAAACCACCAGTGGGCGTTCGATCTGGATCCTGGAATTTCCGCCTTTGCAGGCTTCGATCAGCACCATATTCGGTTCTTTGTCAATATAAGGATACACCAGTTGCATCCTCTTAGGCTCCAGCTTATACTTAGTCAGTGCAGCCATTAATTCCACCAGCCGAAACGGCCTGTGCACCAGGTAAAATCTTCCTCTGTCTTTCAGAACCCGGGCAGCCTGACTGGCTACATCATCAAAAGTACAAAGGATCTCATGTCTCGCGATCGCTTTTGGCAGATGCGGATTCGTCAAACCATGCTGGCCGATCATATACGGCGGATTGCATGTCACCACATCAAAAGAAGCTGCCCCAAAAATCCCGGCAGCCTCTTTAATATCACCTTCAACGATCTGTATTCTGTCCTCAAGACAGTTATATTTCACACTGCGGTCAGCCATCTCGGCACACTCTGCCTGGATCTCCAGGCCGGTAAAATACTTCCCTTCAGTCCTCTGGGAAAGCAGGATCGGAATGATTCCCGTGTCGGTTCCCATATCCAGCACAGTCTCTCCCTTTTTTACCCGGGCAAAGCCGGAAAGCAGCACAGCGTCCATACCAAAGCAGAATTTCTTCGGATCCTGGATTACAAAATAACCATTCTGAAGATCATCTACCCGCTCACCGCACTTAACCAGATCATTTTTCATTTGGTTTTGTATCTCCCTTTTTCTCTTCGTGGTCGCCGCCTTTACCCTTTTTCTTCTTAGGACGGAACTTCAGGTCTCGAACCGGATACTCCTGAATCTCCTTTTCATCGTTGACATCAACCACGATCTTCACCATCTGACGAAGAACATTCACACTCTGAACAGTACCCTGAACACCCTGCGGTGTTATCACTGTATCCCCGATACCCGGAAGATTCCGGTTCAGTTCCTCGTAAGTCTCCTGCTCATTCTTCAGACAGCACATCAGCCTTCCGCAGACACCGGAGATCTTTGTCTGGTTCAGGGAAAGATTCTGCTCCTTAGCCATCTTAATAGAAACCGGTGCAAACTCGGAAAGATAAGTATGACAGCAAAGCGTTCTTCCGCAGATACCAATACCTCCAAGGATCTTCGTCTCATCACGTACACCGATCTGGCGAAGCTCGATCCTGGTCTTAAATACGGACGCTAGATCCTTTACAAGCTGGCGGAAGTCAATACGTCCGTCAGCTGTAAAATAAAACAGCACCTTGTTATTATCAAAAGTATACTCTGCATCAATAAGCTTCATCTCAAGGCCATGCTCACGGATCTTCTTCTTGCAGATCTTAAAAGCATCTTTTTCTTTAAGACGGTTCTCAGCCTCATGCTCCTCATCTTCCTTAGTAGCAACACGAAGAACCTCTTTCAGCGGATGAACCACCTCGTCTTCTTTCACAGCACGCGGTTCCAGAACAACACGTCCGTACTCTACGCCTCTGGCAGTCTCCACGATAACGTGATCGCCTACCTTAACCTTGTAGTCCTTAGGATTAAAATAATATATTTTTCCTACATTTCGAAATCTTACTCCAACTACCATTTCCATTCTATTTCTCCCTAATTGTCAGGAACAGGAGCTCCAGGGCAAGTTCGAGATTAACATTGGCACGGAGACGCACTTTCGTCTTCTCCAGTGCCTCAAGGATTTTTTCGATATTCTCATAAGAACGCTCGCTGGCCTGCTCTCTGATAAAATTAATCTCCTGTTTAAAAACCAGGTTGTCAATTTCCCTTGTTGCCTTAAACATCAGAACATCGCGGAACCAGAACTGGAAAATATCCAGATAATCATTGATATTATTCTTATCAGCAGTCAAAGTCTTGATCGCCTCTGTCAGCTCATAAACCTCCATGGAATTGGCATATTTCAAAATCTTCAGGGCATTGGCAGTCATATCTGCAAACTCCTGAGAAGTCGCAGCCTCCTTCGCCTTGCCGATACTGCCCTGCGCATAAGACGCATCGATCTCAGCCTGATAATCCGGCACCTGAAGATGCTCCATCAGATATTCCTTCACAAGACTGTCATCCACCACCTTCAGATCCAGACGCACACATCTGGAACGGATCGTAGGAAGAAGACTGTCGATATTGCTTGTCAGCAGCATGATCACCGCATATTCCGGCGGTTCCTCGATAGTTTTCAAAATGGCATTCTGCGCCTGCACCGTCATCATCTCCGCATCCGGAATGATATAGATCTTATACGGACTGCAGTACGGCTTGATATCCACATCACGCACAACCTGGTCACGCACCTCGTCAATGCTGATGCTTCCAGGCTTCTCATGAGTTACTGTAATGATATCCGGATGATTCTTGCCGATCACCTTCTTACAGGAATCACAAGTCATACACGGTTCAGACTCTCCCGATTCGCACTGCAGCGCTGCTGCAAAAGTCCCCGCAAGAAGCTTCTTGCCGGATCCCGGTTCCCCTGTAAAAATATAAGAGTGGGATACCTTCCCTGTCTCTATCGCATTCTTCAAATGCCTGATTATATCGTCATGGCCGATGATGTCATGAAATCCTGCCATAAGAATCACCTCTTTCTGCCTTTTGTGCCCTCCGTCTTACCCGGTGGACATCTTTCATCTAATTATAACATAATCTTCTATATAAAAAAAACTATTTTTCCCTATTGTATCGATTTTATATATTTTCCAATTTCCTTCACACATTCATCCAGATTATGATTCCAGAAACGCTTGTCTATACCTGCTTTCAGAATATTTTCTTCGGAAAAATCCTTCTGGTCTGCCAGAAAACGCCTGCACATCTCCTCGTATTTCGGATTCTCCTGGGTCTTTTCCCTGGCAAGGGCACGTTCCAGACGCTCTCCGTCTTCCACCTGAATGTATACCGGACACATCACATCATCACCATAATATTCCCGAAGCTTCACATAAGATTCCAGTGTACCGATTCCCAGATAATTATCATTTCCGGCACTTACCTGACCATCATCTGCTGTAAAATATATCCATGGTCCATAAACCGTTTCATAAGTTCTGGCCTCGATCAGCTTTCCGGTTCTTCTGAACTCTTCCAGTTTATTCTCATCTGTAAAATAATATTCTCTTCCTTCTTTTTCTCCATCACGGATCGGACGCGTAGTATAAATTACAAGTCTCTTCAAACCAAACTCCTCCGTTGATTCCAGTTTTCTGTAAATACTGTCCTTTCCTGAAGAACTTTTTCCCATAATATAAAAAATCTTTCCCACTTTACTTCCTCTGCCTCCCTGCTTTACTGCTCACTCTGCGACCAAGATCATACGTATCATTACCATTGCCTAACAACTGACTTATCTTACATATCATTTGTCACCACACATATCGTCTCACTCGTCTGATCACTCAGACCCTGAACCTCAAAACCCTGTTCCAGATATCTTCTCACATTTTTTACGAAATGTCCAGAAATCTGCTCCCCGGGAACAAGCAGAGGAATCCCTGGCGGATAAAGATACGCAAATTCCGCAGAAATCCGTCCGATACACTCATCCAGACAATACCTCTCACACTCTGCATCCATGGCCTGTGAAATACGCATCACCTGCTTCATCCTGCTGTTTTTTACAGGCTCCTTTTCCTCGGTCTCTTCTCTGTATTTCAACGATTCCCGCCGTTCAATTTTCTCAACAGCTTCGCAAAGTCTTCTGAATCCTTCCTCCGTATCGCCGACTGCCGCCAGTGCCAGCACATAATTCTCAGCCTCCATCTCCATTTCCAGATGAAACTCTTCCCTCAAGATCCGATGGAGCTGTCTCCCATTCAGCGAACTGTTCACTGTGGAAAGCAGAATCTTGGATCTGTCAAAATCAAAAACTCTCTGGCATTCACACACTTCCGGCGTAACCAGACGGATATACTTACACTTTCCAAGACGAACTCGCGCTTTTTCCAGATTCTCTGTAAACACACGGAACATCTCGTCACCTTCACGTTCCAGCTTATCCATGCACGCATCAATGCTGCTCATCAGAATATAGGACGGACTGCTGCTCTGGTAAATTCCAAGAAAACGCTTCAGTTTTTCCCTGCTTACCCGGTTGCTGCACAGATGGATCACTCCCGTCTGGGTCAGACAAGGCAGTGTTTTATGCACACTGTTGATCACTACATCCGCACCAAGCTGCGCCGCAGATACCGGAAAATAATCCGAAAAGCAAAAATGTGCACCATGAGCTTCATCCACGATCAGCGGCACTCCGTGATTATGTGCAATATCCGCAATCCGCGCGATATCTGATACGATCCCGTCATAAGTTGGAGATGTGATCAGCACAGCCTCTATATCCTTTTTTTCTTCCAGGTACATTTCCACACGGCTTGGTGAAATCCCGCCATTTATCCCCAGTTTCGGGTCTTCATGTGGATAAATATAAGTGGCTTCCAAATCCCTCAGGTAAATTCCATGGTACACCGCCTTGTGACAGTTCCTGGCCACCAGAATATGTCCGCCTTTTTTCACAGCCGCAGATACCGCTGCCAGAATCGCCCCGGAGCTTCCATTAATGCTGTAAAAACTCTCCTGCACACCGTAGATCCGTGCAACATCCTCCTGGGCCCTTTTCAGAATATCTTCCGCATGATGCAGGTTATCGAATCCGTTAATTTCCGTAATATCCCTCTCCACCGGAAAATCACTGTCTACGGTCAGCGGATTTCTCTTATGTCCGGGCATATGAAACGGGTAAAAATCACTCTTACCGTACGCTTCCAGTTTCTTGTATAATCTGTCTTCCATAGTTCTCCTTTCCCCATTCCAGTTTCCCTTTTCTCATACCTATATCACAGTTTGTCTCATTATACCCGAAACTTACCGGTCTGTCACTGTCAATTGTGATTGGTCATAAATCCTCATTCATGTTCTGCACAGCTAAATCTGATGCAGGAATTTCCGGGAGTTCCATAAAAGGGAGAATATCCTTATTGCGATATTCTCCCTCCCACGTATCATATGACATATGCAAAGCAGCAATTCACATTCCGCTTTGCGTCCAAATATTTATTTTACAAACCCAGACTGCCCGGCATCACACCTTAAACCGATACCCAACGCCCCATATCGTCTCAATATACTGAGGCTTGGCCGTATTAAACTCGATCTTCTCACGGATTTTCTTGATATGCACCGTAACTGTGGCAATATCACCCACTGACTCCATATCCCAGATCTCCCGAAAAAGTTCCTCTTTGGTAAACACTCTGTTCGGATTCTCTGCCAGAAAAGTCAGAAGGTCAAACTCCTTGGTTGTAAAAGTCGTCTCCTCACCATTTACCCACACACGGCGGGCTGTTTTATCGATCTTGATTCCACGGATCTCGATCACATCATTCTTATGCACGTTGGAGCCAACCAGACGATTATAACGCTCCATGTGTGCCTTTACACGGGCTACAAGCTCACTTGGGCTAAATGGCTTGGTCATATAATCATCTGCACCAAGTCCGAGTCCCCTGATCTTATCAATGTCATCCTTCTTCGCGGAAACCATGATGATCGGAGTATTTTTTTCCTCACGGACCTGTCTGCATATATCGAAGCCATCCACCTCCGGAAGCATCAGATCCAGAATGATCAGATCAAACTCCTCTTTCATCGCACGTACAAGACCTGTATCTCCACGATTCTCAATCTCTACCTCAAAACCGGAAAGCTCCAGATAATCTTTCTCAAGATCTGCAATTGCTTCCTCATCTTCTATGATCAAAATTCTGCTCATTCACGGGTACCTCCTGATATTTTCTAAGTACAAAATACATGATTGTTCCAATTCCCAGACGGCTTGTCGCCCAGACTTTTCCTCCATGGTCTTCCATGATCTTCTTCACAATGGAAAGCCCGATTCCGCTTCCTCCTTTGGAAGAATTCCTGGAAACATCAGTCCTGTAAAAACGGTCAAAAATATATGGCAGATCTTTGGCTGCGATTCCTTTACCGTTATCCTCAATCTCTACCTGTATAAAATCTCCAACATCCTTTACCCGGAGCTGGATGATTCCTTTCGGCTTCTCCATATATTTGATTGCGTTGCTCACAATATTATGGATCACACGGCGAATCTGCTCACCATCTGCGATGACCTGAACGCCCTTCTCCACATAATTGGCATACACAAGTTCAATTCCCCGGGTCTCCATCTCAAGTCCCAGTTCCTCCGCACAGTCAGAAAAATAGTCCTCAACATTCAGTTTACTGAATGTATAAGGAATACGGTTGGTATCGATTTTGGAGTAAAAAGTCAGCTCATTGATCAGATGATCCATCTCATTGGTCTTGTTATAAATAGTGCGTACATACCTGTCCATCTTCTCCGGTGTGTCCGCAACACCATCCATGATACCTTCCACATAACCCTTAACTGCTGTGATCGGAGTCTTCAGATCATGGGAAATATTGCTGATCAGTTCCTTGTTCTCCTTGTCCATCAGGATCTTCTCTTCTGTGGATTCCTTAAGACGTTTCCTCATCTCCTCAAAATCCTGGCAAAGCTGGGAAAATTCATCGTTTCCTTCTACCTCCAGTACAAAATCCAGATTGCCTTCTTTAATATTCCGGGTTGCCTTACGAAGCTTCACCAATGGTACCGCAATGCTTCTGTAGATCCATAGCCCTACAGACAAAGCTGTAAAAACAAGAATGATCGTTGCTGTCAGAATCATATCCTTGGCCATCAGCCGTACCTGACTGCTGGATGACTGAGCCAAAGAGATATCATAGACCATTTCATCGGAATCCGATGCCTGGCTGCTGCTCTCCTGCATATGCCTGGCCTGTGTCTGGCTGAAGCCATAAAGACTTGCAGAAAAAAGGATCAGCGGAACCAGAATAACCGCAACAAAGCCCACTATAATACGCGTCTTTAACTTCATGTTATATCTCCGTCCTTTGTCACAAAAACCGGACAACCGGTTTCATATTTACTCATATAACGATATTATAACATAAAGTATTTTTCCCATCTCTAAATTTTCTATAAAAAAGGGCAGCAAGAAGCCCCCGGTATGGCACTGCCGGGGGCTTCTCTCTTTGTTCTCCTGGAACTATTATTATCTTTTTTGCCTGTTTATTTTTTATTCATAGCTGTTGCAAAGATATTTTTTCAGTGCATCAACCTTATCCAGATGCTCCCATGGAAGATCTACATCTGTACGGCCAAAGTGACCATAAGCTGCTGTCTGTTTGTAGATCGGACGGCGAAGGTCAAGCATCTTGATGATACCAGCCGGACGAAGATCAAAATTCTCACGAACGATCTCAACAAGCTTGGGCTCAGAAAGCTTACCTGTTCCGAAGGTATTCACACTGACAGAAGTCGGATGCGCAACACCGATCGCATAGGAAAGCTGGATCTCACACTTGTCAGCAAGACCGGCTGCAACAATGTTCTTTGCAACATAACGTGCAGCATAAGCAGCAGAACGGTCAACCTTTGTGCAATCCTTACCGGAGAAAGCACCGCCGCCGTGACGTCCTGTTCCGCCGTAGGTATCAACGATGATCTTACGACCTGTCAGACCACTGTCACCGTGAGGTCCGCCGATAACAAAACGACCTGTCGGATTGATGAAATACTTCGTATCCGCATCAACCATATCAGCCGGAATGATCGCATCAAAAACATACTTCTTAATATCCTCATGGATCTGCTCCTGAGTAACATCCGGATCATGCTGTGTAGAGCATACAACAGCATCGATTCTCTTCGGCTTGCCAGCCTCATCATACTCAACAGTAACCTGAGTCTTTCCATCTGGTCTTAAATATTTCAGAGTGCCGTCCTTACGAACCTTTGTCAGCTGCTGAGCAAGCTTGTGAGCCATGTTGATGGCATATGGCATATACTCCTCAGTCTCATTGGAAGCATAACCAAACTGAAGACCCTGGTCGCCGGCACCGATGGAATCCAGCTCGTCCTCATTCATATCGTCCTCTTTCTGCTCAAGAGCCTTGTCAACACCCATAGCGATATCTGTGGACTGCTTGTCAAGTGATGTGATAACCGCACAGGTATCTGCGTCAAAGCCATAATCCGCATTGTCATATCCGATCTCACGGATAGTATCGCGAACGATCTTCTGGATATCAACATTAGCCTTGGTTGTGATCTCGCCCATAACAAGTACAAGACCTGTTGTAGTAGCAGTCTCGCAGGCAACACGGCTCATCGGATCCTGTGCCATCATAGCATCAAGGATCGCATCGGAAATAGAGTCGCAGACCTTGTCAGGATGACCCTCAGTTACAGATTCAGATGTAAATAAAATTTTCTCCATGATCTTCTCCTTTTGTAATAAAACAATGGTTATATACATAAAAAACAGCCCGTACAATCCGGACTGTTTAAATTCTGTAAACAATCCTCTTATTGTTCGATTGCTCGCTCAGGTTGGCACCTTCCAGAATACTCCGGGGTTGCCGTGGCTTCTCAGATCCTTTGTATCTCCACCACTCTGAATAAAAGGCTATCTTTTATGAAATTACTGCAACACATACAATATACTTCTCATCCCCAAATGTCAAGAAATTTTTTCTGCAAAATTCTCTTTTGATAAAAAAAAGACAATATCATGAAAATCTGTTGTTTATCCCACAAAGAAAGACCAGACATCTCTGCCTGATCCTTCCTCATGATCATTTTTTACAATGATCCCTTATTTTTTCTTTTTTCTCTTTACCGCAATTCCCGCTGCGCCACCGATTACCACTGCTGCTGCAAGAATTCCAGCCCATACGCCAATCGGTGTATTATCTCCTGTTTTTACAGAAGTACGTCCTGTCGTTCCTCCGTTATCAGATGTTCCGCCTCCTGGTGTATTGTTATCCTGAGAAGGAGTTACAGACGGCTGTCTTCCCGGTGTTGGAGTCGCTGTTGGCTCAGGTTCTGTCTCCTGGCTGTTTGTAATCTCAATACTGTTGATATAGCTTTCGCTCTTATTCAGAACTACATCGCCTTCACCACTTACGTCAAACAGGAATGTGTCCTTATCAATCGGATTTCCTTCTTCATCTGTCTCCATTACTGTATAAGTAACAGAATCCGGTTCCTCATTTGCCTCGAAAGAAACCTCGGCCCTTACTGAACCATTCTGTTCAAGTTCTACATTATTGATCAGTGTAAGTGTTCCATCAGACTCTTCTCTGAAAATACCGGCATAGAAAGTATCCGCTACTGTATCTTCGTTTCCGTCGACAAGGACTTTCTTGGTAATATCAATATATCCTCTTAAGGAGAATCCATCCGGAATAAAGTAATAGTAGTTATTTACATAGGATACAGATTCCGCTGTTCCGCTCCGGCTGACAGAAGCTTCATTGGATTCATTTTCATCAGCATCTGTAACATTGTAATAGAATGACTGTCCATCCTCAACTTCGATCATGTCATTGATCGCCATCGGATCTCCGTTTTCATCCAGCTCAAACACATAATAGGTTCCATCCGGCACATTGGACCAGGTCGCTGTCCCGCTGTGTGCATTGACAAGATGAATATCCTTCATATAGTCACTTCGAAATGGAATGGTTCCCTCTTTATCCAGAAACAGGCCAATCTTATAAACCGCATCATCTGCTTCCATGTCAAGAATATCAAAATTTTTGTCAATATAAAACAGCTGCTTTGTAACCTGGATCTTTGTTTCTTTTCCACCGTCATTTGTCACAGCTTTTGGATATGCCTGCACATCATAGGTCCATCCGGTTCCCTCTTCCGCAAAAGGAACAGAAAGAAGCATCGGTGAAACAGACACCTTGCCTTCCGGACTATCCTGTACGATCAGATACATACCTTCCTGCTGATTGCTGTACACGATTTTTCCCTGTGCGTCTGACTGCTTTTCAACTCCGGTAAGTCCGATCTTTTTTACCGCAACAGAAAGAGTCTCTGCCGCAGAATACCAGTCTTCCGCTGTTTTCAGATTTTCAAAATCAATTCCTGTAAACTGAAGCATACTGTCTGTCACAAAATGTACATTTCCATCAAATGTCACACTTCCCACTTTGTAAAGTGTCAACTTCACATTGGGGATTGGCACCACTGTCCCATCGTCTCCGGTTTCCTGGATCTTCAGACTGATATTTCCGGTTTTTCCCGCCTCATAATCTCCGGCAAAAACAGCAGTTGTTATACTTCCGATCAGCAGCGCAGCCGTTATCAATAATGTCAGAAAGCTGCTTAAAATATTTTTACGCTTAGTTCTCTTTTCCACTTTTTCCCGCCTCCTCTTTATTTCCTGATCTTCTCCGTTTTCCGCCATTTCGAATAATCAGGTAGACCAGCAGTATCAGGATTACAAGCACCGCACTTCCCGCAGTCATAATTTTCTTAGGATCTGTCTGTGCAATCTTCTGCGGAATTGTATTATCAGCTTCTTCTTTTTTCACATATTCCGTTCGGATTCCCCTCACAAGAAGTCTGTGCGTATTTACTCCATACGGAGTACAGGTCACAAGTGTTACATGATCTTCCCCTTCAACAATGTCCAGCTCTTCAGTTTCAGACGGAAGTACTGTTTTGATCTGATCCACTTTATATGCCAGATTTTTTCCCAGAATATGCAGGATAAAAATATCTCCTTTTTCTATCTGATCCAGATCTGTAAACAGTTTTGCACTGGGAAGTCCTCTGTGCGCCGCCAGAACAGCATGTGTGCCCGGCCCACCAATGGGAAGACTTGTCCCTTCCACATGACCTGCACCTTTTTCCAGAACATTTTTGCTCAGGCCATGATAAATTGCCAGCTTTGCCTGAATCCTGGGGATCTCTATACTTCCCATCAGCCCATCACCATTAGGATCCAGAACCTCGTCATAGGGATGTGTCGGTTCGTAGTCTTCCTCCTCATCAAACGCATCTACTATAGAATTCACCGGATGTTCTGCATTATATTCTTCAGCCTCTTTCCAGAGCTTTTCATAGTTATCTGCGGAGAGGTCTGAAACTGCCTGATCGTAATTACTGATCAGCAAGGCATTTCTGTACTGATTCCACATATCGCTGAATGTTGGATAGAAAAAAATTCCTGCGCCTGCCAAAAACGCTGCTGCAATAAAAATATTAAGAATAACATTTTTCTTTTTTCTCTTTTTCCCCATGTATTATTTCCTATGTTGTTTTCTGTTCTGAATATAATTTACTGCTGCCACAAGAATTACTGCGATCACAATTCCCACAGCAACACAAAGTGCAAGCATCGGGCCTGTCGGATTTGTTATTCCTGTTGCTTTCTGCTCTGTCTTCTGGATCTCCTTTGCATTCTCAACAGAAATCCTGTGGCCTCTTACCAGTATCCTGTGGGTATTCACTGCATATGGTGTACACGTTATAAGCGTCACATAATCTGCGCCGTCTTTAATAGCCAGAGATTCTGTCTCCTCCGGAAGAACTGTCAGTATCTGATCCACTTCATATGCCAGTGTTCTGTCAAGAACATGCAGGTAAAAAACATCTCCTTTTTCCACAAGATTCAAATCTGTAAAAAGTTTTGCGCTTGGGAGGCCCCTGTGTGCGGAAAGAATACAATGCGTGTTCTCGCCGCCAACAGGAAGACTGCTTCCAAATAGATGTCCGGCACCTTTTTGCAGCGATTCCTCTGTGGTGTAATGATAGATCGGAACTTTTACATCAATCACAGGAATCTCCACATAGCCCATCATTCCATCGCCATTCAGGTTCAGAAGGGACTCATATGTACTGTCCGTCTTTCCATCTCTTATTGAAAAAGCATCCGGCACGCTTTCCTGTTTGATCTGCTCGTTATATTCCTCTGCTGCCTTCCACATGCTGTCAAGTTCCTCCGAATTATTATTCGAAGAAACACTGCTGCTATATTTACTGATCAGAAGATTATCCCTGTGCTTATTCCAGGCATCGCTGACCATCGGATACAGCAGTATGGACAATCCTATCAGAAACAGCAACCCAAGTCCAATATAATTTTTTTTCTTATTTTTTCTCATAGGTTTCTCCATACTGTTGTATTACCACTCCCGGCCTCCGAAGAGGCCGGGCGGTAACTGATTTACTTAATTATTGCTTTGGTTAAACTGATCGTTCTGATGATTACTCCTCAGATCCTTTTCTGCGGCTGATGAAGAAAGCACCAGCAGCACCGGCCATAACTACAACACCGATGATAGTGAAGAGGTATGTTCCCATTCCACCTGTGGATGGAAGCTGAGCAATCTTAGTATTAATAACATCTGTTACTGTTGTAGTTTCTGTGATTGTTTTAATTGTTCCGGTTGTTTCATATGTTGCTTTGTAAGTAGAAGTATTTTCTCCATCAATTTTAATTGTTAATGTATCAAGTTTTCCCTCTGTAGTATATGTTGCAGAAATTACAACTGGAATCTGTCTGGTATTAAGAGTAAATCCTGAAGGAGCTTTTGTCTCAACAAGTGTATATTCGCCTGCATCAAGTCCCTCAAATGTAAGTCCACCATCTACACCTGTTGTAGCTGTATAAACCTTACCTGTTTTCTTATTGGTTAATGTAAATTCTGCACCTTCTTTAACCTCAATTACCTTATCCGCTTCAAGTCCACTCTCTGTTTTACTTGTACTGATTACCTTACCATCAGCATCAACCTTGATGATCTGGTTAATCTTCTTATTATAATCCTGGATACTTGCAGATAATGCTGCACCAATAGAGAATGTATAAGTATATGTGGTGCTTTCTGTCTCTTTTGTGTCATCTTCATCTGCAGGGTTGTTGGAATAAACAAGTTTAGCTGTATTTGTATTCGGATCAAAGTTTTTCTCTGCCTGATTATTTACAGTTGCAGAATATGTTACTTTGATTTCTTCATTTCCGTGAGCTAATGCATAATTACTATCAATCTCAAACTCAAATCCATCCGCATTAGTTGTTAATTTTCCCATTTTTGAATCTACTGCAGCTCCATTAATTTTAATGCTATCTGGAGCTAATGTAAGACCTTTGCTTAATGTATCTTTAATTTTCAAGATTACCTTTGTGTACTGTTTGCTGTAAGATGGGATGTGAGTTGTAATCTCATAATTAACGATATCACCAATAGCAACATCATTTCCATTTTCTACATAAGGTTCATCTTTAGTATCTGTTCCATCTGCTGTAGTAGAACCTGTGATTTTTTTCTCGATAGATGGCTGAGTAGATTTTGCATATGCTTCTCCACCTAATGCCCAATTTCCATCAGCATTTACAGGACCAGCAGTCATTGTATTATCACTACCACTTGCACTGTAAGCTACACCGAGAAGCATTGGATTATAAACTTCATTAACAGTTCCTGTTACGAGTACAATCCAATAACCAGGAGCTAATTGAGCTTTATAATCAACTAATCCCTCTGTTCCTGCTGCAGTCATAGATGTTGATGGCAGAGTTGCAAGCAGAGTACCATTTTTTACGATATTAGCAACTTCTATCTGAGTCGGTGCAAGCACATTTCCTAATGCTACATCCTTATTTACTGTTTCATATCCAATAAAACCGTTTCCTGATTTATCATACTGTGCTTTTGTAATCTGATATGCGGTAACTGTCGCTCCCGCTTCTACATTATGCACTACTGCTTCTGTCGTGTCGCTTTCACTAGGAATTGCCGCAAATACAGATGCAGCCATACCAAGCACCATAATCGCTGCCATCAGTATTGCACTGACTTTCTTAAATAAATTCTTCATATCTTTGCTCCTTTCTTTATTGCTCTTTTTCTTTTTCAATCTCCCCGTGTTTCATTTACAATTAATGTGTTACGATCTTTCTGCTTCTTCCTCCTTTCGTTTATTCGTTATAAACAACAGGAGTGCAGTTGCAAGAATCGCCACACCACTGATTGTAAACCCGTAGATTCCCGGTCCGCCGGAACTTGGCAAAGAATAAAGTTTTGTATTTGAAATTATTTTTACTGCGTCGAATTCCAGATTTTCTCCGTCTCTCACAGTTACCTCAATTCCATCACTCAGAAGTGAATATCCCTGAGGAGCCTTTGTTTCAATAATTGTATATGTTCCCGGCTCCAGCTCACTGAATTTTGCCTTACCTTCTGAATTTGTTGTTACTGTAATGACATTTCCATTTTTATCTGTTACATCCTCCCCATCCTTCTGAAGCTTAAATTCCGCTCCGGCAAGAAGAAGTTCAGAATTTTCACTGTCAACCTTAATGATCGTTATTGAACAGAATCTCTGATTTGTAACTGTAATATTTTTCTGCATTTTATTCTGTTCATCAACTGTCAGATTACTGTAGTCTACTTTATATTCAGCATCTCCGATCATTATTGTTGTATCAGTTCTTACATAGCCTGTATCTGTTTCATTTACCTTAATAGTAAAATCTGCATTCTCGTTGCCTGCTGCCGGTCGAAGCTCCTTCACCACATATTCAATTCTGGAATCAAGCTTATCAAACACTGCCTCATAATTATTATCAGTATTAAGTTCCAGATATTTACCTTCCACCGGTGTTAATGTCTCTACGCCATCATTGACTGTCTTCTGATATAGGCCTGCATAAACAGGAACCGTTCCGGCGATTTCAGAAGATCCTGCCTTCCATACCTTATTCACCTTGATCTTGCTGTATGGAGTATTTGTAACAGTTACTGCTGCATCATAATACAGTTTGACAGTTCCTGCATTTCCAACTACAGCCTCTTCATCCTGATGACCAGTCTCTCCTGCCCTTACTATATTCCTGGTCTCATATACAGGATTTTCATACTTTTCCTGATCCTCTGCACTAAGAACCTCTGTCACCCTGTAATAAGTGCCGGAAAGAATTCCTGTTATAACAACTGTAAAATCTTTTCTAATTCCGGAAACAACTCCATTCTCAATGGTTCCGCATACAATTGCAGTTGTTCCATTATTCGTAAGCTGGTTCTGGTCATTATAGTAATAATAATTTCCACTGCTATCTTTTAAATAATAATCTCCGGAATAATTCTGAAGCTCCTGTTCGCTGGCTCCCAGTTTAATATTAAATGTAAAAGTATCTGAAGTTTCCATATCTTGATTCATCTTCTTGGTAATCTGAAGCTCTCGACTGTTTGCTGCTGAACAGTTATTGGTATAAACCACAACCGGTCTCATACTTACTTCTTTTTTATCAGTCTCAACGCTCTTGATTACTCCCTTTCCAGCCTCCTGATTATTTTCATCATACTCTGTATAACCTGTATCATTAATCGTGATCTGGCTGTATTCATCAGACTTTACTCCAATTTCTTTTACATAATATTTCCTGTTCGCCTGCAGATCTGTAAAAATTGCAGATTCATCTGGTTTCAGATAAAATACATTTTGATACTTCTTTCCATTGATGATCTCACCAGTACCATCTTCACCATTATAAAAAGTAATCGCTTTATCTTTTACCGGCTTGCCGGCATTTCCATAATATGCAGAACTGTTTAAAAGCTCATATTCTGTATCTGAATATGTTTCATTTTTCTGTGCGCCTGTACTTAATGCTTTCTGTGCATATAACTGGAATGCAAATTTTACATTACTGTATTTTTCCTTGTCAGTATTGCTGAGCTCTTTTCTTACTTCAACCTGACCGCTTGGAATAACCTGAATATTGAACTTCACATGAAGATTGGAAGCACCTGCGCCTCGTTCCATGTAAAACATCTTAAATGTATGGGTCGTATAATCCTTAAATGTATTTCCTGTGAAATAATTTCCAACCTTGCTATCATCCCAACCTGTTCCATCCGGAAATACTCCTGCTGTCTGGAATATTGCTTTCAGTGTAGTGCTGGATTCCACCGGGTCATTACCTGTCTGGCAATCCTTCCAGCTTACAACGCCTGTATTGAAGTTGATCTTACCGGAATGTGCATCATGTACACCTCCAATATCAAGAACCAGCACACCATCAATATAGATCCACATGTCATCGTCGCCGTTGAATTCATAGATCATATCCTGCTTGGTTGAACCATCGGGAAGTGTTGCTTTTCCATTCTTTGGCTGCAGGAAATTAGCTCCCATATACATGCTGAAATAATAATCGTTTGTTCCCTGAGTCAGATAAAGTTCTCTGCCTTTTTCCGGATCAGTATCAGCTAACTTCTTTCCATCTTCGTCATATAGATTCGCATTTGTTGAAAATTTTCCATTTGCGATTTCATTATATGGCATGAAATTTCCACGTTTATAAAAATATCTGTCTTCGTTTTTCGGCGTTCCGATCACATCATAAACTGTAAAATTTGAATTATCAGATCCCAGATAAGCATAATTCTTAAAACTGCTGTACTCGTAATATCCTGTTGAATCATAAACTGATTGTAAAAATAAATGATTCACTTCTTTTCCATTGAACAACGACTCCAGATTTGTCCCTGAATTTGATGCAATTGGATATCCATTATTTCCCAAAAGAGTCCTTAACAGATTCTTTTTGATACTTCCATTACCATAAGAACCTCCAATATCAATTCTGGAATTACTATCTGGACCAATGGCAACATTATTTCCATCCAGGTTTTTCATTGTCATTGTGATTCCATCACTGGTATGATTCACAGTTCCAACAGTTTCCGGATTCTTTGCATAAACAAAATATACGGTACCACTGACATTGTTCCAACTGTTACCTGAGTCAGCACTGCTATACTGATTTTTTTGCTTTGAATAACGTAGCCTTTTAATTTCAGTTCCTGTATCTTTCGCTGTTGAACTTACTTTTGCTTTATAAAAAGAATAATTTCCAACATTTTGAATCTTTCCTGCAATATTGCTTACGCTATACTCAGTTCCACTGTTCAAAGATACTGAACTATTTTGTCCAATTTCGTTTCCGGCAGTATCTACTACCCGTATACTTAATTTACTATTAGTATTGGTCCACGTGATCGTAAATACTGAAAAGCTTTCCGTCTCAAACTCTGCCTTCTGGATTTCACCTTTCGCACTGGTTTCCACACTGGCTGTTCCGTCCTGGGTCATATCTACAACAGACTGCACATTGCCATCCTCATCTTCAACCAGATGCATTACTGAAATATCAAATGTCTGCTGCGCTGCATTCTCATTTTCACCACTCTGGAAAAGCTGATCATTCTCTGCATTGTCTGCACCATCAAGAATGAATGTTTCCGCGCCTGCTGTTTCCCTGATTTCTTCCGGAGCTTCTGATTTCTGATACTCCATGGAAATCTTAACTTTTCCAGCTTCAGGATTAATCTTTTCACCATCGCTGCCTGCAAAATAAATATCGTAAGCCAGAAAACCTTCAATGGAATAATTTTCGTTCTTCGCCTTATTCTCAAGCTGTGATGCTACTTCTGAATATTGAGCAGTTTCTTTTTCCACCGGAGTTACAATGAATTCCGCATCTTTCGGGATAACTCCGCTCTCAGCAGTTGCTGTTACAATTACATTATCTATGGTTTTGGTATAAGTAACCGGCTCTTCCAGTTCCATGTCTGTGACTTCTTCCTCCGCTGGTTCTTCCTCCTCCTTTTCAATCAACTGAGCCATATCGCTTCTTATGTAGAGTTCTGCTTCATTCCAGGACACCTTGTACCATGTTATTCCGTCTTCTGCTGATACTGTTTCCAGAAGCGGAAGTCTTGTCCCTGAATTTACGGTATCAATTACTTCCGCTTCTTCAGATGGACTTACATGAAGATTTACATCATCTGCAATAACTTCGATATAACTTGTCTCTGTTTCTGCATCCTGATCTTCCTCCTGTCCATCTGGATTCTCTGCTGTCTTTTCCTCTGCCTGCACATCCGGATTCTCCACTGGCTGTTCTGGCACCGGTACTTCTGTCTCACTGTCTGTAAAATCCGCTTCCTCACTGTTTCCTTCAGTCTGTCCAACATCTCCTGCCTCTTCATTGACTTCCGGCTCAGCACTGACTTCTGCAGAGTCCCACATCACCGCAAACACTGCATTATTACCAGTTTCCACCTGCACGGTCTCAAGCTGTCTGTAATCATTTACATTCAGGACTTTCAGTTCTCCACCCGCCTGCAGTTCATACATATCCGTATCACCAGTACTGCCGTTATAACGAAGTTTCTGAACCGTTACATTGGTGTTAGCCATATCATTAAGTTCCGGTGCTGTCAGTGTCTTACTTTCAATTGTTATCTTTACTCTGCCGTTTGGATCAACTCTGTTTCCTCCGGCATCCACAAAATACACATCATATGCCAAAAAACCTCTCAGGCTGCTGCCTTTGTTTTCAGCTATCCATGTAAGCTTCTGAGATACTGTATCATAAGATACGGATGAATTGCCGCTTACAGTATCTACTCTAAAAGATGCGTTCTGTGGAATCGCTCCTTCGTCCTGAGCTTCTGCAGTCACCCTGACTGCATCGTTTTCATATGTAAGCATTGATTGCTGTACCTGCTGTTCCTGGTCTGCACTGTCTGAATCTGATATGACTTCTTCGGCGGTCCAAACGGAATCCTCTGTGCCATCCGTAAACAACTCTTCCGTCCCATCTCCAAATATTTCATCCGCGGAGATCGTGTATGCACTTGGCATACAGGACATCGTCAACGCCAAAGCCACCGTGAATGCCAGGATTTTTTTGATCTTAACATTTTTCAATTTCTTCATATCTTTCCCGCTTTCCTGTGTGTGCATTAACGTGTACTATATTTTTTATTACCTTCCTTTCGTTTTTATTCCTTTCTTTTTTAAGAACTTCAGGTTTTTTGTTCCGCACTGAAAATTTTTCTCGAACAGCCTTTTTGACCCTAACATCATTATTTCTGAGTATCAAAATAGCTGTCAATACTGACAGCTATTTTGATACTCGTCCGATATATAACCAAAACACTTCTCTTTAAGCCCTTTATATGTTTTCAGTGCTTTTCGAAGTATTCTCATTAAATATCCGACTCTTTATGAAATTTATTATATAATGCAGAATATCAGCCCTCACCTGCCAGCATTGCAATGGAAAACTCCATTGTTGACAGTTCATTTGTTACTTTCCCCTTTGTCTGAGGATTATGTATGGACACCCAACTCCTGCAAAAAGATAAAACCCCCTCCGTGATACGCCTGTACATATCCGGATTGCTCTTGCGTATGCAGGCTTCCAGGAGCCCACGCAGAAATCCGTGATGTTCTATAAAAGGCTCGATAAAATTATCCTTTTCAGCCAGATTCCATCCTTTCATCAACTATAACTCTTATTTTAAGTATAACTGAAATTGTCCAAAAATGAAAACTCTTTGTTAAATCTTGCCAAGAAACAATCAAACAAAAGAGCTCTCAGACCACAGGCCCAAAAGCTCTCTTCTCAATATTCACATATTCAGTTCAATCATCCAACACGAAGACGGAATTTCTGAATTTCCTTCTCACTGGAAACTCTCTCGATCTCAGCCCCAAGACTTCTCAGTTTATCCTCGAAATTCTCATATCCACGCTGGATATAAACAATATCATCAACACTCGTTATACCCTCAGCAGCCAGGCC
>ERZ1673752.2442-NODE-2442-length-20750-cov-6.286204_pt1 | contig 20750 bp, 18 predicted proteins | sample MGYA00580195_ERZ1673752 | MGnify/ENA primary metagenome ERZ1673752 (study PRJEB41218, sample SAMN15661744) | gut metagenome | host: Homo sapiens | place: Canada: London | collected 2015-08-20/2019-03-30 | study: EMG produced TPA metagenomics assembly of...
GCGGGACACTGTCAGCAGCAGTTCCGGGCGCTGCCACTGCTCCTGCCGTTCCAGAACATACCGGGCGTAGGGATGACCATACGCATCCGCCATCCGGAAGCAGTTCCAGGCAGCCTCTTCGTCTTTGGGGACACCGTTGCCGGTGAGGTACAGCTTCCCCAGCAGGTAGCTGGCCCATGGATGGTTCCGGTCGGCTGCGTGGCAGAGATACTCCGCCGCTCTAGCTGCATCTTTCTGCACGGACGTGCCCGTCAGGTATTCCTTTCCCAGGCGATAGGCAGCGTTGGTGTTCCCGTTTCGAGCTGCTCGCTCCAACCATCGGAGGCCATCATCAACGTCATGCACCTCCGGATCATCAGAGAGATATAGCTTGCCGAGAGCATACTGGGCGGCCGGCAGATCTTGCTTTGCCGCCAGTTCCAGCCAGTGGGCAGCTTGTTCCGCATCTGGCAGCAGCAAGCCGCCATCCCGGTACAGCAGTCCCAGGAAGTACTGGGCGTGGACATCACCGTACTCTGCCAGCCGCTCCAGATCTTCCAACGCCTCGTCCCGCTGGACCAGCGGCAACTTCCTGTCTTCAATCCTGGCCCGCAGCCGCAGGCACTCATAGGAGACTTCCCAGTTGTCCACCCACTCGCCCCGTTCTTCCATCTTCTCATCCTCGAAGGTAATCTTGCCCAGGCGGATGTTCTCCGCCTCCCGGATGACCGCGTTCCGGATGGCCCGGAACTCTTTCTGCTTTGACAGCGGCGGACGCTGCTGTTTCTTCCCCGAGTAGAACTCGTTCACCTGACACTGGAGCTCCCACCATTTCTGGTAGCACTCGTTTACGACAGGGATGCACTCCAGCTGATCCACGATCTCATCCACCTGCCGTTTCATGGGCCTTGGGAGATAGCCGTAGGACTTCTTGCCTTTGACCTCCCCCAGCTGCTGGGACAGCTTCCAGATCATTTGCTCCGCCTGGGTGTGCTCGCAGACCGTCTCCCGCATCTGCCGGGACAGCTCCAGCATGACTTTCCGAGTTTCGCGAATCAAATCATCCCGTGAGACAGACTTCTGTTCATAGACATGGAGCAGTTCCTGTTGGAAGATGTCATTGGTGAGTTGAGACTTTATCTGGCGAATACCGTTTTTATCCAAGTGCGCCTCTCCCGGTTTCACTGACCAAGCCATCATGTGGACGTGAGGATGGTGACCTTCATCATGGAATGCCGCGTACCACCGGAAGTCTTGAGGCGGGATGTGCATGGCTGCCGCGATGTCGTTGCGGTGCGCCCGGAGCAAAGCCCGCCATGCCTGCGCATTGTTGTAGCCAAGCCGCTCCGCGTCCTCCCGGTGCAGGGAGAGGATGTGTGTCCAGACGTTTCCGGTGTAGTGCTCCAGTTCCGACATGGCGGCATCCAGATCCACATGATCTGCATCACCGAACAGACCGTGGTCACCAAGACGCTCTGCACGAGGCCGGGTTGCGATGTACTGCATGTAGCCATCCGTCTGCTGCACCTGCTTCCAGTGTTCCTCCAGCGCCAGCGTGATGAGTGACGAGGCGTTAGCTTTCGTCGGATGTGCTGTGTAGTCCTCGTACTCCAGCAGTCCTTTCACATCCGGGAAGTCTTTCGTCAGCTTTGTGATGAGCTGCTCTTGCTTGCGGGTTGGCGGACGGTCATCCGGGATGATCTCCACCCGCTCCCGCGTCGCAATGTACCTCATGTAACCGTCTGCACCCTGACTACCTCCGCACTGGATGTACGGACTCTTGACGATCAGTCTTGCCATCCATCATCACCGTCCCGCTGTTCCTGTGCGCGCTTTGCCATCTTCTCCAGCTGCAGATGGCCGTTGAGCTTCTTCACGCGAGCCACACTCTCCGCGTGTTTTTTCCTGAGATACTCCTCGTCCAGATGGACGCAGTCCGCGAGAACGCTCACACCCTGATCCAGTTCCACTGCTTGCTTGAAGAGCAAGCACGACATCCTGTTCTCCAGCTGATCCAGCCGTCCATCCAGATAGGACTGCACCGAGGCAGGTAGGAACATGCCGGCGTTGTTGGCACTGAGATAGTCCAGATAGAAGTTGATGGCGTTCTCGATAAATCCGGTGAGACTGCGGCTGCCGTCTTCCGTATAACGCCGCTCCAGCCGCGCTTTCATCTCCGGCGTCAGGTAGAGGGCAAATTTTTCTTTTTGGCTCATAAAGGCCTCCTTTCTTCGGGTTGACCCCTGGTTTTTTCTTGTGGGCGTAAGCTCTGCGGGATAACGACCGCAGAACTTTGTTTCTCTGTTGTTTTTGACCCCATTTTCGAGGCCGCAGAAACTCCCGTAACTGCCCGCACTGCGGGCAGATGTGCCGGGTGAAAGCTGGGGCAGTGACCCCGGCTCTTTATCCAGCTTTTTCTTTCGTCCTCCGCAGAGCCTCAAAAGCGGCCCAAAACCGTCCGAAATCCCCGGGAGGGGCTGGGACCCTGCTGGGTCCCAAGCCGCTCCACACAGGGCCTCACAGGGGGCTCACAGGGAGTCTTCTGTCTGCTGCTCCTCCAGCATCTTCTGCACCCGCTGCCGCTCTGTCTGGGCCTCCAGCGCACTCCGCTGCCAGGCGTAGTAGTCCTGCAGCACCTCCTGGATGGGCGGCAGGGTGTATTTGAGATTTCCGTTTCGGCGCCGTCTGCTTTTCAGCCGCACGTCTGTGGGCTCAGTGACGATCAGGCCCCGCTCTTCCAGGGCCAGCACGTACTTGCGCACTGTGTTCTCACTCATCCCCACCGCGCTGCCGATGGTCCGATAGCTGGGCCAGCACTGATGTGTCCTGCGATCCTCGCAACGCCGCAGGTAACTGTACACCGCCAGTTCCCCGGCACTGAGTCCCAGCTGGAACACCTCATTTGGCATCGTGAAGTAGTTGTTCTGTGTTCTCATCCGCTACCTCCTGTGTGTAACTCCACCCACCGGATGAACGCGTCTTTCGGCACCACCATGCGGCTACCTACCCGCAGCACTGGGAAGCCGTCCTCATGCATGAGCTCATATCCAGATGATGGAGACACACCCAGTACCTTCGCCACCAGCTCCGCGTTGAGGAACAGCGGCAGGTTGTCGTAGCTTTTGTACTCTGACAACTTCACGCTCGCGCACCTCCTTTACTCATTTGTTGCCCTGCCAGAACGAAGGAGCTGCAGGAACTCATCCACGGAGTGGACCATCCCTGCCTCCTTCATGTTTTGGTAGCGCACCATGTCGCAGATCATACGGAAGTTTACCTCTGCATCCTCCAGCAGTTTGTCCATGGCAAGGACCTGCTGGCCTACTGTGAGCGTTGTTTTTTTGCCGGGGTCTTTCAGATATGCCCGCACGGCATCCTCCTCCGGCATTTTCTCTCCCAGCACAGCTCTCATCTCCTGGATCACATAGTCCAGCGTTTCTTTCTCACATTGCATCTTCAGAAGCATCTTTAAAAACCTGCGGTTGAATTTGGTTCCATCCATAATCCTGTACCTCTTTTTTCAATTGTCATTCATGGCTGCGGCCTTCAGCCATATCTCCGATGTGTGGAAGCGTCATTTGGGGCTCGATGGTTTTCTCAGGTCTATCAGAGACTTGCGGACAAGAGAAAAAATCCCCTCATAAGTGGTAGGGATAAAATTGCGGTTTTTTATCGAGTGATTTCAAGCTGCTTTTAGATTGTTTACAACCTATGGCTCCGTCAACTTACGGTCTCTCTCATGATGGGAAACCATTGCCCCTCACTTACTAGGACACTCAGAAGGCATTTGTAAACCAGAAAATGAAAAAAAGTTGAAGGGCCCTGTCAGATGACAGAGCCCTTCAGCTTTTCGTGGAGCTTTTTCAGCCGCTTTGATACCGCCATTTTGGACACGCCGTAGAACTTTCCGATTTCCTCCATGGTCAGACCCCTGGCATAGCGGAAATCGATGAGTTCGCGGCTCTGGTGATCCAGAATCTCCATGGCTTTTTGCAGACTTTCAAGGCGGAGGGTCCAGAGTACAGCATCCTCCACGGGACGCCTGACACATTCCGAACCGGACAGCACCGTTTCAAACTCACTTTTACTCAGATGCCTTTCGTCCTGTTTTTCCTGTGCCTGTTCCCGCTTCCGATCCTGCTCCAGGAAGTCTGCGACCTCCTTTGGCACTGATACTTGCTGCCCACTATAAGTAATCACGACATAGTCGTTCATTTGTGTCCTTTCCGCTTTCGACGGAAAGTCACACACCCGCGCTGCGGCACAGCGCCAAAAACTGAAGACTCTCATGGAAAGTTTCCTTCGTACAGGGGTGGTAATGGTGCCCTACGAGGCCCATGAACGTCTGAGGTCCCACCGGGGTGCGGACCTCACCGGAAAGCTACGGGTTTAGGCTTGCGCCTAGTTTGATTATATCATGCTGGAATTTTTTGTCGGTCGAACCGTGTCGAATGTGAGAGGTTTTGTGATCTTCAGAAAGAGAAAAGCCCGGAGCTGGTCCCCATCACCAGCTCCGGGCTTTTATATTGTTTACTGCGACGCAATTTACGCCACGGCATTGGCATTGATCTTGTCGATTACACTCTTGATCCCACTCCACAGTGTGAGATCTGTGAATATCTCCACGATGCTGCCGCGATCGGTAAAGGGCGGCTCCTGGAGAACCGACAGATCTTTCATCATGCCGTTTTGGACGATATACTCCACAATCTGGTTGACGAAGTAGATCTGATCACTGTCCAGATTGGTGTCATTCAGGTACTGGGCAAAGGCCTCCTTGGCGGCATTCATATCCAGTCCTACGATCTCCCGAACGAATTCTCCCAGCGGCTTGTGCTGGTAGACCTCCTCGTACTCCTCCCGGGTTCCCACTTCACTCCAGAGGATCGTCTCCAGAGATTTCACGTCTGCTTCTGTCAAGGGGATATTGGAGCGCAGTTTAGCAATGGCAATGTTGTCCTGATGCTGGCGCACATAGAACTCCGCCTTGGCCTTGTAGTTTTTCAGGTCGTCGTTGTCCAGCTCTGACTCTTTCCATTCCACAGAAAGGATATCATCCGTGAAATTCGTATTGTAGATAGCGCCGTCATGGGGCAGATACTTCATCAGGTTCCGCAGGCACTCCCGGATATGCTCAAACTCATTGATTCCAGCATTGTCCAGATAGTCGGTATGCAGGATCTTCTCAATCAGCTCCGACTGAGCCCTGATCTCCGGGATGTTGGCCACGCTGGCCACGCCGCTGACCTTTTTCACCAAATCCTTGCGTGCCTTCTTATAGGTCTTTCCCACCAGATAGGCAAGTTCGATGCCATACATCAATGCATCAAACCGCACGGCGCTGGCCTCATCTGCGTCCGGCTGGAGCAGCGGCGCCACTTCCTCTTTCAGATGAAGCGTATCTTCATAGCTGAGGGCCTTGTAGCTCTCCGGATCGGCAAACTTTTCTACGTATTTCAGATGCTGCTTGACCGCGAAATTGCCCCGGTCCAGCTCCTGTACTTTGGCAAGCATCTCCCCCACCAACTTCTCCCGGAAGGGGATCAGCTCCTGGGTCTGGTAGGCCAGATCTTGGAGCTTATAGACAATTTGGGCTTTCAGATAGAAAATCGCACTTTGCAAAGCCATCTGATTGGCGGTAGCCTTGCCCTTGTTCATGCGGAAGAATTCGAAGTTTCCGCAGAGGTCGAAGATGTAGAATTTTTCCTTATCCTTGCCGTCCATCAGTCCCGGGCACAGCCGGGTGCCCCGTCCTATCATCTGCCAGAACTTGGCCTTGCTCATCACCTTTTTGAAGAATACCAGGTTCAGCACCTCCGGCACATCGATGCCGGTGTCCAGCATGTCTACGGAGATGGCGATTTGAGGCAGCTTTTTCGGGTCGGAGAACTCGTCGATGGCACTCTGGGCGTAGGTCATGTAGTTGTCGATAACCTTGGCGTAGCCAGGCAGATGGGGATACTCTTTACCGAACACTTCTAGGATCTTCTCAGCATGGCGGTGATTCTTGGCGAAGATGATGGTCTTGCCCAGCTTCTCCCCATAGTCGATTTTCAGCCCGTTGGTCATCAGCAGATTCAGGGCAAGACGGATGGTATCCTCGTTGAAGAGCCACTCGTTGAGGGCGGAGGACTCGATCCGCTCCGGCAACTCCCCGTTTTCGTCGGTGAAGGTAGCCTCGTATTCTGCCTTTTCCTCTTCCGGCAGATCATCGTAGGAGATGCCCTCCTCCAGGAATTTCAGCTTGCTCTCCACCGAGAGGAAGTCCACCAAGAAGCCGTCCTTTACTGCCTGGGAGAGTTCATATCCATAAGTCGGCACGCCGCTTTGCAGTTCAAAAGCCTCGTAGGTATTTTTGTCGATCTCATCCTTGGGGGTGGCAGTAAGGCCCACCAGAGGCGCGTCAAAGTAGTTGAAGATATCCCGGTATTTGTTGTAGATGGAGCGGTGGGCCTCGTCGCAGATGACCAGGTCGAAATGCCCCACAGTGAACAGTTTCCCCTCTCCGTCCTCCACCGAGTCGATGCAGTTCATCATGGTCTGGTAGGTGGAAAAGACACAGTGGGCCGTATAATTGTCCTTTTCCTCGCAGAGATTGGTCACGGAGAGGTCTGGCAGCAGGTTCACAAAGCTGCGCTTGGCCTGGGTGACCAGGGAGTTACGGTCTGCCAGGAAGAGAACGTTTTTCACCCATCCGTGCTGGAGCAGCACATCCACCAAGGCGATGACCGTCCGGGTCTTGCCGGAACCGGTGGCCATAACCAGCAAAGCCTTCCGGCGGTTCTGGGCCAGGGCCTGACAGGTGGCCTTGACAGCCCCCTCCTGGTAATAGCGGCCCGCAATGTCGCGGTTAACCTGGATGTATTTGAGGCTTGTCCGCATGGCCCGGAGGTTGAAGAGCTTCTCCAGATCCCGCTTGGAGTAGATGGCAGCCACCTTCCGCTCCGGGTAAGTTCCATCGTCGATGCGGGTGTCAAAGCCGTTGGTGAGGAAGATCACCGGACGGCGGCCATATTTCTGCTCCAGCAGGTCTGCGTACAGTTTGGCCTGCTGGCGGCCCTTGGCCGGATCCACGCAGGTGCGCTTAGCCTCGATGAGAGCCAATGGGCGGTGGGCGTCGTCGTAGAGCACATAATCGGCATAGCCCACCTCACTCTTGTTGGGCATGCCGGGCAGCTCCACTTCGTTGACCCAATTCTTCCCCTCCGTCCAGCCAGCGTCCGCGAGCATGGCGTCGATGTAGAGCTTGCGGGTCTTGTACTCGGAGAGGTCCAGGGGCTTGGGGGTGTAGCTGGGCTGCTGGACCTCCCGGCGGGCGGTGAGCTGGGCTTTGAGGGTCTCGTTTTCCGCCATGAGGGCGGCAAGATCCACGTCGGGAACGGGTGCGGGGGCCAGGGCGGCGTCCTGCTGCTCCAGCAATTCCGGGTCAAAGGTACCGGCGGTATATGTAGTACCGTAACAACAGGCGATAAAGTCCATGAAGTACCAGAGGTTTTCCAGGCATAGTCTGGCCTGGGCCCTGGAGATTTTCTTCTCATTATGGGCAGCGGCATTTCCAGTCTGCCGGATGTATTTCATCCGCCGCCATAGATCGCTTCCCACGATCTCCCGAAAATTCTCGGCATCCATGAGGCTGACCAACCGATCATCGTAGGGCATGACCAATGCGCCGTCAACGGAGTACATCCATTTGACGGCAAACTCCATGCACCGGCGGCAGTTGAGGACGCAGGCCGCCGAGTCGATGGTATAGATTTTTTCCGCCGCGACAGCTGCCTCCCCGAAGGTAGTAAATTGGGGGTCGGAGAGGAGAAAATCGAAGTTGGTCATAGTATCACCCCTCACTTACTCATCAAAGCATTTAACGAATCTTTGTAGGCTGTTTCCAAGGAGAAAATCGTTGGAAAATTCAATTCACCCCCTAGTAACCTTTCTCCGATTTTTGAAAGTATGGCTGAATAGTTTTCAATCAGCACAACCAAATCATTAAAACTTACTTGAGGAAATGTATCGTTAAACATTGATTCGAGATCATGGTGCGCTATCTTTTTGTTTCTCAAGTTTCTGGAGATTACCTTATCATATTCAAGGCAAAGTTCATCAATTTTCACTATAAGCTGATCCTGCTCCCCATTCGGGAAGCGTTTCGCATCTTTCAAACAAAGCTCCTTCAAAAGATGAATACTGCAATTTTCACTTTTTCTATATTGGGCAGGATCAAATATCTTTGCAATATCCAATAGTAATTGCTGCTCTACCGCATCTTTGGATGTACTTAAAAGATTATTTTGTAAGTCTTCACAGTACTCATTAAGGACTTTAAGCGCTGCGATATATTCTCTTATTCTCGTTAAAAAAGCAGTAATTCCATACCAGACAATCTGTGCTTGACTAAATTCAGTCACAACTATCCCCTCATTGCCATGTCAAAGTTTCCAAATAGATTGAGCTAGATCCACAAGTAGTTTTTTAATGCTGGGTGAACTCAGGCCAATAGCATCTCCCAGCATAAATCATATCTTTTTGTATATTACAAAAGGCCTAAAATCTAAAATATTACTGTATCAAGTCTTTTAGTATTTCCAGTCTATCGCGGAACCGGAAACATCCTGATTTTTACATAGGTTTGACGTTCATAGGCTACAAAAAAACCATTTTCGATGATTAGTTCATAATCCAGTTCAGCAGGCGGCTTTATCCCCTTTTTACGAATCAATTTCCTGATTTCAGCTTTTCTCTCTGTTAGATCCAACTGGCATTCTGTTAGCCTGTTAAAAATTTTACCCGCAGTTCTTGCCGCTAGGCCACTGTCTCCCGATGCAACAACTCCCATATTTGTCGGGAACAATGATCCCTCCCGGAATGGGATTAGGGTAATCGCGGCTTTCAGAAATTCGTGGACACTCTCATCAGGGACAGGGAGCGTTGGTCTGATACCAGGTTGATAAATCAACAAATGGGGCCAATTATCATAGATGATATCGAACAGTCCCCGGTCAAACCACTCTGCGCCCTTTGGATGGGGCCGCACATCAATAAAATGTACGACTTGTCCCTGAGGCTGGAAAAACAGCAGGTTGGAATTTGTGTACCGTTTCGTGGTCTTTTCCAGGTGTAGATGGTAGATGTTCCAGTTCTTCAAAAGAAAATCCGACTTCTTCACAGAAATGGCATGGATATCCCGACTCATGTAGGGCGTAAGTGGTTGGCATGTTTTCAGACGATTCACAATGTCGCGGATCGCCGCCTGTTCCTCACTAGTCAGAAGCGACAGTTTCTCCCATAGTTCTCTTGAAAACACCGATATATAGGCTACGCTGGAGTCGAACCAACGGTGATGGAGCTCCAGATATTTCATGCAAATCCGGTAGTCATCCCACTCCTTGGGAACTTTGATGCCCTCCTTATGTAATTCCTGCCTTGAGATTTCTGCGAGATCGTGTTTAAAGTCCATAGATTTGTTCTACCAATACGCGCAACGCGCAGGCCGCCGGGTCGATGGTATAGATTTTTTCTGCCGCGACGACGACCTCTCCGGAGGCGGTGAATTGCGGGGTGGAGAGGAGGAAATCGAAGTTGGTCATGTAAATCACCTTACACTATTTCAAATCAAGGACTTTCTCAATCTTTAATTTCTTTTTATCAATCATTCGCAGAATAAAAGCTTCGTAGCTTTCTGACGGATAATCTGGGTTATCCTGATAATCATACACATCGTTAGATTGCCACATGTTACCGAGTTTGGAGCTAAATTGTTGAATGAAAAGTGACATAGCAGTTGGTTCCCCTTTTTTTACAAGGACCTTTATTTTTTTTGGCAATTCATTATACAATTTTTTTAACTGAATTAAGTGCTCGTCCAACGATAAATCAGAAGACTCTTTAAAAACCGTCTCCATTTTTCTGGAAATGATATGTTCAATCTCACTTGCGCTTGCCTTTTCGCACTTGGTTCCCCTGCGAACATAAATAACGTCTTTTTCGAGATCCGTTGTTTCTTTGAGCGAAATAAATGGTAACCTGTCGGGCGTATCGTGCACTAATAGCATTTGAAATTTCTTGTCTTTCACAGCTTCGTATTCTGAAGCATTGTAATTAAAATCAAAAATTTCATAATCCAGTGATGCGGGAAAATATTTTGCAATATCATCATTAATTTTTGCTTTGTCTTCGAAAGTTTCCAAACCTATTGGAATCAATGTCCCGTCATCTTCTTCTCGAACGCCTACTACAATTACACCGCCGCCTGAATTTGCCATTGAGAGTATTGTTTTTGCTAAATGCCCCTTTTCAATCCATTTTTCTTTATAATCTATTTCATCCATTTCACCGCAATTTTCTTGCAAAAATCTGCGGAAATTTTCTTTCGTTGGCTCCTTAAGAAAATAGTCATAAAGTTGATCTTTCGCCTGTCCTTTCAATATGCTCACCTCACCCAAAATATTGCTGCATCAGAGCTTTTTTCAGTGTTTCCAGTTTATCAAGGCTCTGCTGAATCGTCAATTTTGACTTGCTTACTCGTCCCATAAAGTCTATAAACTGTTCTTGCATATGTACTGGGAGCAAAGGCACCGTAAGTGCCGATACAATGGGCACATTTAGATTCATCATGGTAACACCAACGGCCTTGTCTTCAATATTTTTTTTATATGCTGGATTTGAAATAATGTTTTGCAAAAAATACGGTCTCATTTGAGTGTTTGGGCGAATAATCATACTGCCAGTTCCACACAACAATCCTTCTTGATGCACAACTGCACAGCGCCCCATTTCGCCCCGACGCCCAAGGACAATGTCATCTATTTTCAGTTGATATGCAGATAGCTCATCATATTTTTTATCCGAAACAGTCAACTTCTCGTCGATGCAAATCTGCCCCTCAATAATATGGGATGGATTTACTAAAGCATGTCCTCCAGTAATATAATCTTCTTGGTGAAGTAAAGATCCAAATGGTCCAATCCGTATTTCAGCTATGTCTCCAAGTGTAACCATCGGCCAGTTTTTTTCATTGCTGACTGGATCCCCAAACATCTCCACAAACCGGGATTTGACCAGCAGATCCAGCTTATCCAGCTGCGCCCGGCGCTTGGCAATCAGGTCGCTGACCTTGTCCAGCAGAGCAGCAATCCGGCGCTGTTCCTCCAGCGACGGGAGTGGGATAGTACATTCCTTTACAATGGCAGAGGTTACTGCCGGATAGCTTGCCCCAGTTGCTTGAGAAACCATCTTTTCAATAAAAGCAGGTGATTGGCAAAAGTAAAATACATATTTGTTATCAGCATTAGGTAAGCAGCGCAATACACAATATCCTGTTGATGCAACTAAGGTATTATCTGAGTTTTCAGTCACCAAAGCAACTGCATTTAAGTTTGGACGAACCGTTGAAACAAGAATATCTCCCGGAAATACCAATTGTTTTGCTCTGCTTGGTGCGTCCACGATTGACATACTCTGTATTTGTGTAATTTCTTTGCGTTGATTATCAATGGAAGAAATATCAATGTAGTCAATATCTCCTTTGTATGTCGCCTTAATTGTATCTACCTTTTTTTCGCAAACATCCCCCAATCTCGCCATCACACCATCTCCTCCAGCTCCGCCAGGCCACGGGTGATCTCCTGCTCCAGCTCTTTGAGATCGGCCAGGATCTCCTGGGTGGTGGGGTACTCCATGGGGACATACTCCACCTTCTTGTACTTGTTGATGGAGAGGTCATAGCCGCTCTCGGCGATCTCCTCCTTTGGCACCAGGAAGGACTGCTCCGTGCGGGCCCGGTCCTTCTCCCCCTCCCGGTTGTGGAACCGCTTGACGATGTCGGGGATGTCGTTCTCCGTCACCTCCGTGCGCTTGTCATCCAGGGAGAAGCCGTCGGCCCGCATGTCGTAAAACCACACATCATCCGTGCCGCCGTGGCCCGTCTTGGTGAACACCAGCACCGCCGTGGACACCCCGGCATAGGGCTTGAACACCCCGCTGGGCATGGAGATCACCGCCTCCAGCCTATTTGTCTCCACGATCTCCTTGCGGATGTCCTTGTGGGCCTTGGAGGAGCCGAACAGTACCCCGTCGGGCACGATGCAGGCGCACCGGCCGCCCACCTTCAGCATCCGCAGAAAGAGGGCCAGGAACAGCAGCTCCGTCTTTTTCGTCTTGCACACTTTCAGCAGGTCCGTGGACACGATGTCCGCGTCCAGGCTCCCCTTGAAGGGGGGATTTGCCAAAATGAGGGTGTACTTCTCCCGGTCGGTGTTCTGGTCAGAGAGGCTGTCCCGGTACTCGATGTAGGGATTTTCAATGCCGTGGGTCATCATGTTCATGGCGCCGATGCGCAGCATGGTGCGATCCATGTCGTAGCCGTGGAACATGTGGTTCATGTAGTGGTCCTTCTTCACCCGGTCGTAGAAGATCTCCTTCTTGCGGTTTTCCTTGAGGTACTCGCCGGCGGACACCAAAAAGCCGCCGGTGCCGCAGGCCGGGTCACAGATCACATCGTCCGCCTGGGGATCCATCATGTCCACCATCATACGGATGATATGCCGGGGCGTGCGGAACTGGCCGTTGACCCCGGCGGTGGCGATCTTGGAAAGCAGATACTCGTAGATGTCGCCCCGGACATCGGTATCGTGGAGCTTGTCCGCCTGGTCGTAGATCTCGTCCATGGCTGTGACGATCTTATCCAGCATCAGCGGCGTGGGAATCTTGAAAATGGCATCCCCCATATACTTGGCATAGGCGCTGTCCTTATCGGCGTGGAGGTTTTTGATGAAGGAAAATACCCACTCCTGCATGACGGAGTACATCTGCCCGGCGGGGAAGTCGTGGAACACGGACCATTTGAGCTGGTTGCCCGGGATGGTGCGCTCGCCCACCTGCACTTCGCCGGCAAACATGCTCTTATGGGGCAGGCCAAGCATGGCGCTCTCCTTGGCCCTCTGGTTGTCAACGGCGTCCAGGTCGTGGATGAACATGAGGTAGGTCATCTGCTCCACCACGTCCAGGGGGTTGGTAATACCGCCGGTCCAGAAGGTCTCCCAGAGGCGGTCGATTTTATTCTTCAGTTCGCCAGTGATCATGTTCTCTTACTCCTTTTCCCGGTTCCAGATATAGGCGGTATAGCGTCCGCCGCTGAGTTTCAGAATTTCCCCGCTCTTCTGCAGGTCGGCCAGCGTGCGCTGCACAGTAATCTGGCTGATGTCGGGGCATTGTTCCAGAATCTCCGCCTTGGTGATCTTCCCAAGCGTTCCTTTGATGATCTCCCGGATACGGTCCGGCTTACTCATGCCGCTGACAGCCAGAGCCTGCACCCGGCTGGAAAAATCCCGGTAAGCTGCCGCCACCACACCCAGGGTATAGCGAACAAAAGGTGCGTAGTCGTTGGTTCCCTCATGCCAGCCCTGGGAGCTTTGCTGCAAGGTCTCATAGTAGGTTTCTTTGCTCTCCTCAATGAGCTTTTCAATGCTGATATATTTGCCTACGATATAGCCTGCCCGATAGAGCAACAGCAATGTCAACAGTCGGCTCATGCGGCCGTTCCCGTCGTTAAAGGGATGGATGCAGAGAAAGTCCAGAATGAACATTGGGATCAGCAGCAGGGGGTCCATCTCACCCTTTCCCACAGCCTCCTCATAAGCTTGGCAAAGGCTGTCTACCGCCTCTGGTGTCTCCCAGGCCGGAAGGGGTTGAAAGCGAACCGATTTGTTACCCTGGGCATCTGTCTCGGCAATCACGTTGTCTGCTGTTTTGTAAGTCCCGCCGTAGGATGCACCGCTGAATTTATAGAGATCCCGATGGAGCTGCAAAATCAAGGAGGATTTTGGAGGGATATAGTCAAAGCTCTCATGGATTGTGGCCAGCACGTCCCGGTAACCGGCGATCTCCTGCTCGTTCCGGGTGCGGGGCGTAGTCTTGTCCTGCACCAGCTTTTTCAGGCGCTCATCGGAGGTGTAAATGCCCTCGATTTTGTTGGAGGCCTCGGTACTCTGGATCTTGGCGATCTCCACCAGCTTGGTCAGAGTATCAGCCTTGGCTTCGATAAACAGGGCCTGCTCGCCCTTGTACTCATGGATCTGCGTCAGCAGAGCCACGATATCCGGGGTGAGCAACTTCTCATAGGCTCTGGTAAAATCATAGATGCGCATAGCGATTCCTCAAATAATTAATTTTATCATTTTTCTTTCTATGATATAGTAAAAGCGTACCAGTCAACTCTTTCATTGTCAAGTTTATTTATATCATTTTCTCAAGTATGATATAAATAAACTTCAGAAGGTAAAATTGGATACACTTTTTTTGAATGCCTCTCGAACGAGTTCGCCAGAAACCAAAGAAGTGGGTTACCGAGAATTACTCGGCAACTCACTTCTCTCTTGTTTTGTCCTCAATAGAAGACGTCCTATATCCTTTACTGCGGCGCAAATTTTGAGGGTTTGGGGGCCCGGATGCGGATGCTCTTTCCCCGTGTTGTTTGATTTCCCCACATTCGGCGGGTCTAAAATACCGGCTCGAAACCGGAGCCCCAGCTGCCGCAACGGGTTTCAGACCACAGCTTGTACCACAGGAGTCTGTGGAACAGGCGGATTTTGTGCAGGAAATCATGTCCAGAAAATAATCGGATTGGAGCGGAAACGATTAAAAACTACCTGAAACCGTCAAAAAAAGTTTCATAGGGCTGTTCACACGCAGGAGGTCACTGGTTCGAGTCCAGTAGTCTCCACCAAAAATCACCGGAATCGCTTGATTCCGGTGATTTTCTTTCATAATCCGCAACTTTTTTGGACGCTTAATTTTCGCCGTTTCTTCAAGACTCACACGCTGACCCACACGGGGAAAGAGCCGGAAAGTATCGGACAGGGCCAGACGGGATTTTTCCTGTCTGGCCCTGTTTTTTTACCGCATCTGCTGGCTGATGACGCCGCCGATGGTATCGGCAGCGTCCTGCTTCATCTGGGCCGTGGCATGGGTGTAGGTGTTCAAGGTGAACCCAGCCGAGTAGTGGCCCAGCGCGCCGGACAGCGTTTTCACATCCACCCCGCTTTTCAGCGACAGCGTGGCGAAGGTGTGGCGCAGATCGTGAAAACGGATGTGCTCCGCGCCGATGGCCTTCAGAATTTTGTCATGCGTCCGCCGAAAAGCGTCCGGGTCATACATGGTTCCGGTTTTGGGCGATGGGAACAGATACGGATTGCGAGGGTGCTTTTTGTGCTCGGCAATTAGCAGGTCGACTGCCTGCTGCGGAAGGGCCAAAGTGCGAATGGAATTTCTCGTTTTTGGTGGGCTTACCACTAATTCCCCGTTGATTCGATTTACCTGCTTTGTGATAGAAAGCGTTTTGCTCTCCACATCCAAGTCCGTCCATTGGAGGGCCAATAACTCCCCTCTCCGCAGGCCGGTGGTCAGTTCCAGATAGAAAGCGGCCAGCAATCCTCTCTTTTCCGCTTCGGCAAGATACATCCCGATTTTCTCTTGCGGCAGGATCTTCATTTCTCTCTTTTCAAGCTGCGGCAGCTTGCAGCCCTGGGCGGGGTTGGTGAGGATCAGTCGCTCCGCCACCGCCTGCTCCAAGCAGTTGTGCAGCAGCGTGTGAACACCCCGAACCACTCTGGGACTGAGACTTTTGTCCTTGAGTTCAGGAAAATTTTTGCGCTGGACTCGCCCGCTCTTTTGAAGGGTGTTGTAAAACCGCTGGATCTGAATGGTGGTCAGCTTGTCCAGTGGGACGCTGCCAATTCCGGGTAAGACAAGTAGGTGACCGGGCAAACATACTCTGTATATTTGCCCGGTCCCTTAACGGATAGTCAAGCCCTCATTCAATATCGAAGTCGTCCTTGTGCCGAAGTGCCCACTCCTCGAAAGTAGACAGCGTCACGCCATAGCTGTTGGAGAGCGCCACGTCCGCCGTGTAGCCGTTAACCACATCCCACTCCTGGGCGTCGATCACGCTGGAGCGGACGCCGTTCGCCAGGAGCTGTTCCCGGGTCAGGTACTGCACCTCGATGTGCTTTCCGGTGGCCTTTGAGATGGAAGCACCCACCTCGTCCATGTTCACCCGGTCGCCGGCCAGAGGGATTTCCTTGTGCTCGAACTTCTCAAAATTGCAGAAGACCTCCGCCACCAGCTTCCCCATGTCGTCGCCGCACATGCACCCCACTCGTGTCTCTGGTGTTCTGGCGGAGGCGATGATCCCCTGCTTCAGCTGGGGATACATGCCCCAGGCCTTGGGTGGCACGAAGCAGTCCATCATGTAGGCCGGCTTCAGGATCGTCCAGTGGGGGATCTTGCTGTCCTTGACCATCTGGATCACTGAGGACTTGCCTCGCCAGTAACCGGCGTATCCGGGCCAGAAGTCCGGCCCCCAGCCCTTAAAGGTCTCCTCCTCGCCGGCCCGGTCTACGGAGCTGTGCACCATGTAGGCGATGTTTGCCCGCTCGCAGGCGCTAACCATGTTCTTGCCAATAGTAATCTCCTTGGTGGGGTCCCCGCTGGTGGGGATCGCGGGCAGGAAGAATACCCCGTCACAGCCCTGCACGGCACCGTAGATACTCTCCTCGTTGAGCAGGTCACCGCATACCACCTCCACATTGGGACCCAGCTCTTTCAGCTGCGGGAGCTTTGGGTCGCTCTCCAGGGCGAAAGCGCGGACCTGGAAGCCCTTGGCCAGCAGTTCCTTGACGATGGGGAAACCCTGCGTTCCGGTGGGGCCTGTTACAAAAATCTTGTTCATGACAAATGCTCCTTTTCTATCAAAATTTCAGAGATATTGGGGTTTAGAGATTTGGTCTCCTGTGCCGCCTGGTGGTGCTGTCAGGATCTTTTCGCAGCGTGCTGTTCCCGCCGGTAGGGTGAGAGCCGTATCGCTACAAAGAACAGCACAAAAGAGATCAGCGCAATCACCGCCAGACACATGTAGGAGTTCGTGTAGCTTCCGGAGATTTCGGAGATCCATGCCACCAGGAAGCTGGAAATGGTTGCACCCAGGTAGTAGCCGGCCATCCCCAAAGAGTTTATCCTGTTGTAGTCCTTGCGGCCGAACAGCTCTGGCAGCATCAGCGAGGGGACGCTGTTCACCGGCCGGACGAAAGCCACAAACAGAACGCTGACCACCGCGAACCAGGGAACCGGATTGGCGGGGAACATGCACACCAGCACCATGCCGACGATATAGCCGCCGAAAGTCAGCACCATGAGGATCTTGGAGCCGAATTTCTCCAGAATCACGCCAGAACCCATGGCGATCAGCGCGCCGAAGAACGAGAGGAAGCTGATATTGGTAGCGGACTGGGTGGCGCTCATGCCGCAGGACTGCCAGAAAGCCGTGGCGAAGGTCATGAAGCCGGCGTAGAGGGTAGCCGCCCCCATCATGGCAATGAAGAACAGCACGAAAGCCGGGGAGCGGATGGCCCTGTGATAGCCCACGCCGTCCTCCTCCGCCGGCGCGGCGGCCGTGCCGCTCTCCGCTGCCGGCCGCTGGGCGGCGGGCATTCGGATCAAGAGCAGATTGGCCAAAACGCCGATCACGGCGGCGCCGACACCGAAAAAAACCAGGATCGTGTGATAGTTTATGACCTTGAGCAGCTGTCCAGCTAGCAGGCTGAAAACCGTGGACCCAAATGAGGAGAAGCCGAAGACCACACCGATGACGGAGGCCATCCTGTCCCCGTACCACCCGGCGATCACGCCGGCGCAGCTGGCATGGGCGCCTAGGCCCAGCACGGCACCCTGCGCCAGGCTGACCAGGCCCAGGACCACCAGGTTGTCAACGGACCCGATCAGGCAGAGGAACACCGCAGAGGCAAGGGACCCCACCAGCAGGGACTTCTTGGGTCCCAGCACGTTGATCAGCTTGGAGCCGATCAGGCTGAACAGGAAACCCGAGACCGTAGCGACCATCGCGACATAGGACATCTGCATCCGGGAGTACCCGTACTCCGCCATATACTCCGGAATAAACAGGGAGAACATCCCAGCAACACCTATGCTCAGGAAGATGATGATTGCGCACCCAATCGCCGAGGTCAATGCAAAGACGCTTCGTTCATGTCTCATGTCTATAATCCGCCTTTCTGCGAAAGGCACCGACGGGGTTATGAAACCCGCGTACTTTCGCCGGTAAAATTTGTTTGATATACTGTCCACGGGAGTGTTTGGTATACTACACAAGCCGTGGAGGTGAGTGGCGGGGCTGTATAGCGGCAACCCCGCATTTCTATATGGTTCGGTCATCCGTTAAGGCATCAACGATTGGCGCATAATCCGAGCAAGGAATCAGATTGGAAAGGGCAGGTTAACGGAAGTAAGCCGTACCGCCATCAACAAAGAGAGAGCGGCTAGTAATCCAATCAGAGTAGGAGCTGGCCAGAAAGACCACAGCGCCGCCGATATCATGGATCGGGTCGCCGATGCTGAAATTCGGCCGTTTGATCAGGTAGCGATCCATCGTTGCCTCCAGCTGCTCCGACGTGCGGACCGCCTTGGTGGCAAGCCACGCCGGGGAATCGCCTGTGGGGATAATGCAGTTCACATTGATGTTGTATTTGCCCCACTCCACGGCGGCAACCCGGGTCAGGCCGCGAATGGCCTCCTTGGAGGCCGCGTAGGCGGACATGGTGGGAGAACCAATCGTACCGGAAGCGGAGCCATAGGTGATTACCTTGGCATGCCCGTTCTTTCCCGTCTCTTTCAGATAGGGGAAGCAGGCCTGCATGCAGTTCACCGTTCCAATTACGTTGTTCTTGTACTCATAGTCCCAGGTCTCCAGCGGGGTATCCTCCATCGTCCCATAGGGAGCGAAAGCGAAGTGGTTGGTCGCCAGGATGTCCAGCTTGCCGAAAGTCTCAATGGTCTTTTTCAGGGCCTCGTCCACCTCGGCACGGATGCTCACGTCGCATTTGATCGCCAGGGCGTGGCCGCCGGCCTTATTGATATCGTTGGCGACTCGCTCCACCTTTTCAAAGGTGCGGCCCCAGAGCGCAACACAGGCGCCCTCCTGCGTCATGGCGCGCGCGGTGCCCTCGCCAAGGCCCTGTCCGGCGCCGGTGATGATCGCGATTTTACCCTCAAGAATTCCCATAATCCATAACCTTCTTTCATTTTTTGTTTTCGGTTTGCTATTTTGTGGAGTTTATGATAGAATATATCAACTCACACGTATGCCACAACTACGCACTTTTTGTGGTCGGTAGATTTGGATACTTTGACCAGCCTGAAAGGAGGAGGCTTCATGAGGGAGTATTTCATCAAGAACAACGGGCCGTGTTGCGTGGAAAAGGCGTTCAGAATAATCGGGGCACGCTGGACGCCGCGGATTCTAGAACTGTGTTCCCTGCACAGCGGGATGGACCTGCGGGAGTTCCGGCAGGAGCTGCCCACCTGCCCGGAGACCACACTCTCCCGCCGGCTGGAGAGTCTGCAGGAAGACGGCCTGCTTCAATACAACGCGGAGACCAGGACCTATACGCTCACTAAGCAGGCTACGGACATCCTGCCGATAATGCTCCACATGCAGCACCTGATCCTGCTGTGTAAGCACACCTCCTCCGGGTGCGGACACGCGGTGGAATTCGTCTATAAGCTGATTGGGGAGAAGTGGAAGGCCAAGATCCTCTGGATCATCCACGCGAAAGAGGTCATCCGCTTCAATGAACTGCTCCGGTCCATCGAGGGTCTCTCCCACAAGATCCTATCTGAACAGCTGGGGGATCTGGAGAAGTCCGGTCTGGTCAACCGGATTGACTACCAGGAAAAGAGCCCCCGGGTGGAGTACACCCTGACTCAGACGGGAAAGTTTGCGTACCAGATCATCTGGGAGATATCCATCTGGGGTTATGAGTATGAACTGGCAAACAGCCATTTTGTAATTTCACAATGATAATTATGCAAGGAATGTGAAAGTTTTTTTTAGAGGGCAACTTTTTTGGCTCCTGATCTTTTCCCAGCATTCCTCCAAAAAGGTGCGTGGTCCCGTTTGTATCCCGCATAGGAATTGTGCGTTTTGACGATATTCCCAAGGTACGCAGAAGACCGTTGAGGGATGGTAGCAACTTTTCAGGGCTGAATTATACAGCATGCCTCCCCATATCCAATCCCCGCACATTTCTTGGAATTCCGCAAATCCTCTTTTTATTTCCCCGCGCTTATGCTAGACTGAAACCAGGGATGAGGGGCGTATGGACCGGGGACCGATCTGCTGGAGCTGGCCGCCGGTGCGGTCGCCATCATCGAGAAGCCTTTTAATGCCGCCATCCTGTGCGGCTCCAAGCACGTCAGGATCATCGCGCACTTCAACCGGGTGTATGTGAAAGAGGGACCCTTTGGCAAGGAGATCTCCAAACTGATTCGCATCGCGTTCAATACCCGCGAGAAAGCCGACTACGACGACTTTGCTCAGGCACAGAGAGAAAATGGCGGCGGATCAGATTGCGGCCGCGGAGAAGGTCATCTCGGCTGTGCGGGAATATCTGGACGCCACACGGTGAACCTGCAGCAGCTTCAGGGCATTCCTTGTTATGCCGTGTTTTGTTGATACATTTCCCCACCACCTAGTGCAGTAGGGGTGGTGCGAGGTCTGCCGCTGGAACCGGGCTGCTGACCAATACGCTGACCAATATCCGGATATCAGCAGGCGGACACAGTGGACAATGACCTCTTGCCCGCTCTGAAAAAGTGGAGCCAAAAGTACCAGAAAGCGCCCAATATCAGGCCTTTGATGTTCAGACGGATCTTCACACGCAGGAGGTCACTGGTTCGAGTCCAGTAGTCTCCACCAAAAAGAA
>ERZ1673752.2445-NODE-2445-length-20692-cov-6.359355_pt1 | contig 20692 bp, 14 predicted proteins | sample MGYA00580195_ERZ1673752 | MGnify/ENA primary metagenome ERZ1673752 (study PRJEB41218, sample SAMN15661744) | gut metagenome | host: Homo sapiens | place: Canada: London | collected 2015-08-20/2019-03-30 | study: EMG produced TPA metagenomics assembly of...
AGAAACGCTGATTAAAGGTTTTACACCATTAACAGCATTTCTCTATTGTTTCTCATTGTTCAGAATTCTGAGCGTTTTAGAAATAACAGATTTTAAAGGTGGGCACTGAAAGGTAGCCTTTTAAAAATATAACCAAATTTTTGAAAGATGCCCTCATTCTTGATTGAATTAACCGGTTCATCCATAAAGCGATTTCTGCAAACCTTATTTCCGTAGTTTTTTCACTTGTTTTACTGGTATATTTTTGTGTATTACGATATAATGCCGCAATATATAAGAAGCCGGTGATTAATTCAATCGCAAATTAATCAGCACCTTCTTCAAGGAGTAATTACAAAAATGGGACAAAAACTTTCATCATTTTTAGCGCGAAAAAATATTGAAATTTCCGCGCAGAAATATTTTATCGAAGCGATGAGTGCAATGGCAATGGGACTTTTTTCATCGTTGCTCGTGGGCACTATCTTAAATAGCATCGGTTTAAAATTGCATATTCCGTTTTTAACGGACACCGTATGGCCGATTTGCCGCGATATGACGGGGGCTGCAATCGGAATTGCGATTGCCCATTCGTTGAAAGCGCATACCTTCGTGCTGTTTTCGGCAACGATTGTCGGCTTTGCCGGCAATAAACTGGGCGGACCGGTCGGGGCTTTTTTGGCAACGATTATTGCAACCGAACTGGGAAAAGCCGTTTCGCGGGAAACAAAAATCGACCTCATTGTAACGCCGACGGTTACAATTCTGTCAGGGATGCTCATTGCCGCCTTAGTCTGTCCCGTGATGTCCGCCTTTATGAGTTGGCTTGGTTCGGTTATCATGGAGGCGACCAAGCTGCAGCCGTTTTGGATGGGCGTTACCCTTTCCGTACTGGTCGGCGCTATTTTAACGCTTCCCATTAGCAGTGCGGCGATTTGTATGATGCTCGGACTCGCAGGACTTGCCGGAGGAGCCGCGACGGTCGGCTGCTCCGCGCAAATGATCGGTTTTGCCGTGATGAGCTATCGTGATAATGGATTGGGCGGCTCCTTTGCGGTCGGTATCGGAACAAGCATGCTCCACATGCCAAACATTATTAAAAACCCGATAATTTGGATTCCGCCGACCCTTTCAGCTGCAATTTTAGGTCCTTTTTCAACGATGCTTTTCAAGCTGGAAAATATACCACTCGGTTCGGGGATGGGAACCTGCGGTTTTGTCGGTCAATTCGGCACATTCACCGCAATGGAGGCTGCGCAAAAAAGCGGAGCTTCCGTCTGGTTTGCCGTGATTTTGCTGCACTTTATCGCCCCCGCGATTTTGACGTTTGCATTCACCGCTCTTTTGCGGAAACTGAATTTGATAAAAGACGGCGATTTGAGGTTGGATCTATAGAAATATTAACTCCGCTTTTGACACACCTTTGAACATGCAATCACCGTCAATAAAACGGCAATGGAAAAAAGGGCGACCATACCGCCGGGCGCGACATTAAAGTAATACGAAAAAATCAAACCGCCGAGTACTTCGACCAAACTGAATATAATTGAAAAAATGAGCGTGTGTTTAAAACCTTTTTTCAGTTGCAAGGCGGCGGCGACCGGCATCGTCAAAAGGGAGCCGAGTACCATCATGCCGACAATTTTTATTGCAACGGCAACGGTGATGGAAACTAAAAGAGAAAAAAGATAATTAATCATTTTGACTTTTACACCGGCAACTTGGGCGAGATTTTCATCAACGATCACAAAAAGCAATTCCTGATATTTCAAGCAAAAAGTGATAATCGCAATCGTACTTAACACAATCACGGTAATAATATCGGGTATGGAAACCGTGAGTACTGAGCCGAACAAAAAAGCTTCGGCATTGCCGCGTGAAAGCCCCGAACTGATTAGCGTAATCGCAATACCAACGGACAACGTTAAAATAACGGAAAGCACGAGATCGGTATTATTTTTGAGCCGGCTCCGTATCGCTTCGATGAGAACACCGCACACCGCCGTGAAAAAAAACGCTCCGAGAAGCGGTGCGGTATTCAGCGTTAGCGCGATAGTAACGCCGGCAAGCGAAGCGTGGGAAAGCGTGTCGCCGATAAACGCATATTTCCGCAGCACCAAAAAAATACCGATGAGCGGACAAAGAATCGCAATAAAAAGCGAGACGATAAACGCATAATTCATAAAACTGTATGAAAACATAATTATTCCATAAAATGATTGTCCCTGTCATCAATATCGAAAACCGATACCGATTTCAGGGAGAATTCCGAGCATTTGCATATCTTTCATAAAGATATGATCCATTGAAACGGCGATATCAAGGTATAAAAAGCGAACCGGCTTAATCCGAAAGCCGAGTCCGAATGTATACATCGGGTCAATACTTTTCACCGAACGCTTATCTACCGTTTGCACTTTCATAAATGAAGCGCCGCCACCTGCTGTCATATAAAACGCCATGTGTCGAATAAACCAATATTCATACAAAAACCGTACAGAACTGAAAATAGTAAAAGCTTTCATATCATGCTGCAATAAATCAGTTTTCGCATAGCTGCTATGAAGTTCCACACCGAAAAAGCCATACCGTGTTTTCAAAAAAATTAAACCGAGTTCGGCTCCCCCCGCAATCGGATAAAACTTTTTATTGAATTTTCCGATATACCATTTATCATAAACCGGAATCCACGGTATATAGGATACGCCGCAATAAAAATCAAGCGGTTTACGATATTTAATGCTAATCGCTTCCGACGTTGTAAAAAGTCCGCTTTTATCTTTTACCGTTACATAAAGCATCATATTCAAAAATGCATTCGGGTCTTTAATATCAATCGTAATTTTGTTTTCGGTTACGGCTGTCGGAGTTATCGGTATTGCCTTACTTTTTTCCCCGTTTCTCAATGAAACTTCCGCATTGTCGGTAAAACCGGCACCGTTTACTTCAAGCGTAAAATTTTGATCTTCGAGGTAGAGTTTATCCGGTGAAACTTTTTTTATTTCCGGTACATGCGCCTGCCGTATTTCAATGGGCAGCCAGTCGGATTCCTGCTCAAGAACCCCGAGCATATTAAATACAAATACTTTATACCGATACATTCCGGGCTTTAACTGCACTTCCAGCTGATTCGTTTGACAACGTTTATTTTTAAAAATCGTTACTCCATCCGTTCTTTTAAGCGTTACTTCATAATATAAAACCCCCGCAGAATCGGTCCATTTCAAAATCTGCGTAAAAACCGGAGACGCTTTTTCTTTCGTTTCATAATAGTAAAAAAGAGAACTATCCTCTTGTGGAAACGGCGATGCCGCTTCGTTGTCTTGACTGTATAAATAAACCGGAATAAATGCGAGCATCCCGAAAACAAAGAGTCGTATCCGCAGCGGTTTTCTTTTTTTTGTTTTAGTATCCATAGTATTCCGCCTCAGTCGCACCGACATCCTGTGTCGGCTTTTTTATAATCGGTAAATCAACTATAAAAGAATAAGTACTCATCTCAGATTCCATTTTCCGTTTTTTTACAATCGTTGTTGAAACGGCTTGCACACTTGCTTTAAAAGTTCCGTTTGAAAGCAGTTTCAGTTCTTCAAAATCAAGGGCACTTCCGTGCATCTTTTGAGTGAATACGGTGTTTCCCTGAGGATTCTTAATTGTAAAAAGGTAATAGTCAGCCCACTTTACCGGTGTCCATTCAAAATGGATTACGCGTGTTTTTTCCAGATACGGCACATTGACGGTTTCCTGCTGCTTTGCCGTAATAAAAAGCGGCTTTTCAAGCGGCTTTATCGGCAATACGGTAAACGCATTTTGCTGCTTTGAAGAAATTTCGTACCCCATAAATTCACCCAATACTTGCCACGAGTAAGAACCCGCCGTAAGGTCGGAAACCCGTAAACTTACATCGCCCGCTTTTTTCGAAGGAATATTTTTGACAACTCGTCCGTTTTTTTTCAGCTGGAACACGGCATTGCCGATCACCGGATCGGTTGTCCATTTAAAAATAATACCGTCATTCAGTGAATCTTCCCCGCGAATTTTCAGTCTATCATGCGGCGAAACCAAGGTGATAAATTCAATTTCCTTTGAGCTGAACATGCGATCCGCTACGAGACCGATATTTTTTGTATGTTGCATCGTATCGTACGAAAGCGCCTGCACGCGCGCAACGAATGTCCCCTCGCTATATTCACTGATAGAAATCGGTATCGGTTCGCCGGTCGCAAAAGGTTGGTAAATAATCCGATTTCCGTTCGTATCATAAACGGACACTTCGTAATAATCGGCATGAGCGACCGGCTGCCACGTCAACGGTACAACCGCATTTTTGATAAGCGGTATAATATCATTTTCTTTCGGGAAAGTAATATCAGCGGCATCGAGATTCGAAACAACGGCAAAACGGTTTACCTCGGAAGTAGCTTCCGCCACGCCTTCACTATTCAGCAGCTGTACCCGCCAAAAATAATTTCCTTCCGGAAGGTAAGTACCTAAAAACGAAGTGCCGTCAACTTTTTTTTCTACCGCAATATCGGTAAACCGATCATCTTTAGCAATCGTAAAAAGCGTTGTTTTATCCGTTTTATTTTCCCATGTAAACCGGATATGCTGCATTAAACTTTGTGCAATAGTGTAATCATCTTTCGGAAATATTGCACGGAAATCGGTTAATTCATTGCTCTTATTCAACGCGGCAAGGGAACTTTCCGGAGCGGTTTTTGCATCCGCTGTTTTATAACTCACCGACCAAAACATTTTCCCCGCTTCACGAAACATTTTTGAATTAAGACTCCGCAATGAAACCGTATTGCTGTCAACGATAAACGTTTCCTGCACAGTTTTATGCTCATCATAAAACTTCAAAATATAGGTATCCGCCAAAACATGCGGTTGCCAGGAAAAAACAAAATTACTTTTTTCCAATGAATCCAGTTTAAGCGTATAATTTTGTGCGGGAAAAATCGTTTTCACCGCCGCGAGTTCATTAGTGCCTTCTACGGTAATGCGGTGGACAACCGGCTCAACGACTCCCAACGTTTGGTTCGGATATTGCGGCGTAACCCGCCAGTAATAGTCTCCCGCCTCAAGTTCGGAAACTGGCGTATACGTGTTGGCAATGACTTTTTTTGTTTCCGACGCTTTAAAATCAGCCGCCTTTGAAAGTTCAAAAAGGTAGGAACTCGCTTCCGCCACTTGATTCCAGGTAAACCGTATGCCCGGTTTGCCGGAAGTTTGTACAACGGTTGCCGTTGCATCTTGCAAAACGGTAGCGGGCGACGGTGTTTTTTCAACGGTGAGCGATTGAACTTCACTTTCAGTGCCGTCGGTAAACACCAATTTCCAGTATACTTTTTTTGACGGGAGCGCAACATCGCAGCGGTACATGTTTTTTTCAGTTTCTTTGTTGAAAGAGTGAACCGTGCTGATAATATTCGTAAAAGCGCTATCTTCTGCAACAAGCAACGTAACTTTTGCAATATCGGTTGACGCAAATCTAAAAGGAACCCTTGCATCAGCTCCTTCAAATAAAATAAACTTATTTCCGTGCGCAGGATCAACCGCCATAGCCGGCACCGTCTTAACGGCAGCCGGTTTTTCATCTTGAGAGATTTTTACCGTTTGCAGCTGACTGAGATTTATTTTTCGATCGCCGTCAACAATTGAAGCGGTTCCCGACTGTACTTCAAGCTGCGTTTCGCCGTCTGCCGTCGTTTTTAAAACCACTTTTGCATCTTCGGATAAGGTAACCGATTTTCCTTTGATTACTATCGTCTTCGGTTTGCCACCGGTGGTTGTAAGGCTGATATTTCCGGTTTCAACGTTTGCAAAGCCGTCTTTGTTTAATCCGCCCAAGCGGATGATTGAGTTGTCGCTCACACCAAGTTCGGTTTTATCCGGAAAATGAATGGTCGCTCCCGAGTTTTCCGCCGTGTGGAGCGTATCATATTCGTAAAGCGTACTTCCGTTTTTCAGATTTTGCCAATGAAACACATCCGCTTGACGTCTCGTTGCAATATTATTTTTAAAAGTTACTGTTGCAATTTCACTCCGGTTGTGTGACAAAAAACTTCCGAGTGAAAAGTACCATGCAATTAATCCCGCCTCGATGAATACGATAATGAGGATAACCGTTACATCACTTTTTCGAAAGTATTTCATATTTCACTTCTTCTTTATCAGGGTCGGCAATAGCCGCCGGCGGTACAATTCCGAGCATCGTACGGACTTCACTCAAAGTTTGCGGTCCTTCGTGCCCCTTAAAGTTAATCACCGCATAAATTTGCAAAGGTTCAACCTTGCCTTTTACTTTTATCGGTGCCATCGGTTCCACAATCAATTTATCTTTTAAAAGCGAATAAGTGTTTTCCGAAATGAGAATATCCGTCCCGAACGGTTTATTGAGTGCTTCAATACGACTTGCCGTATTAACCGTGTCTCCGATAACCGTGTACTCCATTCGTTTTTCCGAACCGATTTGCCCTGCAATACAGGGCCCCGTATTCACGCCGCAGCCGATTTTAATAATCGGTTTATCGATCGTACCGCGATTTTTGTTAAATTCCTGCAAACTTTTCCGCATCAAAAGCATTGCTTTCAGCGCTTGTTCGGCATCCGTTGCAGGATTGCCCGTCGAAAGGGGAACGCCCCAAATCCCCATAATTGCATCCCCGATAAACTTATCAACAACACCGCCGGTAGCTTGGATGCAGTCAACCATCCGCGTCATATAGGCATTCAAAAATTCAACCACCTGCTCAGGCGTCAGTTTTTCCGAAATTGCGGTAAACGAGCGGATATCCGAAAAGAAAATGGTTGCATGACGGTGTTCACCGCCGAGTTTTAATTCGCCGCGGGCGGCTTTTTCCGCAATTTCTTTATTCACAAAGCGCCCGAAAGTTTCCCGAAGACGCTCCCGCTCTGCCAAGCCCTTGCCCATTTTCACAAACGACTCGGTTAAAAGCCCGATTTCATCATGGGTTGACGCTTTCACTTGCACAGCATAGTTGCCCGTTTCAATTTGCTCCGACGCATCTTTGAGAGCAATCACCGGTCGTGAAATACCCTGCGCAAAAAACCAAATCGCTAAAATCGCCGCAAACAAAATAATTGCCACTAAAATGAGGTTCCGGTAAATAACTAAATTAACCGCTTCATACACCAGTTTTGCGGGAACTTGTGAAACGGCAAGAAAATGTCCGAAATCCACTTTTGAAACGGCAACAAAATATTTTTCACCGTCCTGTTCATCCATAAACTGCCACAAACTTTGTTCATTTTCATACAGTTTGTTATAAAAATATTCCGAACGGTTTAACACACCGGTTTTGACTACCTCATAATCGGGATACACAAGCACTTCTTTTGTATCGGTTAACGCATAAGTCGTGTGCGTCGTACTGGCAGCGGCAGTATCCTGCAAATCTTCAATCGAAAAAATAATCACCAGATAATCTTTCATTCCGGCATCTCGGTAGGGCGCAAAAAGCGCAATCATCGGCAATTCAAAAAAGGGAGACGCGTTCACGGTAAAAAGTTCACCGGAAATTGCCCGATTCCGATTTTCGGCATTACTTTCCAAAAAATCGTTGATAATACTTTGCTTTTTTTCATAACTTGCAAAAAATTTATTGTTATAACATTCGAGTTTTTGTATACCGATGTACGCAATTTTTGCATTACGTGAAAAAAAATTGCTTTTAAATACTTCCGTAGCGGCACTGCCGGTACTTACCCGCAGCGTATCGAGGAGAATCACCGCTGACGCATATACTTCTTCCAGCTGATTTGCCATTCGGGTCGAAAACACTTCAACCGTGTTCATATTGTTCTCCTGTGTTCGAACTTCGGTGTCACGGATAAAAAAATATGAAGAAACCAATGTTGAAGCGCCTGCCGAAACCACGACAATAATCATCGTAATAACGATCAATTTAACAACGAGCGGAAACCGCACCTTTTCTTTTTGTTTCATAAATACTTCCTGCTCACACGTATAAAATACTTTTTACCATAGCATAAAATAATGAAAAATACAAGACGCACAAGATTATTATTTTTATAATCGCGGTTGCATAAAAAAGGCTTCCGCGTTACAATGGCAAAAACTTTGAGGTGATACATTGAACCACTGCATTATTTTAGCCCGCCCCGAAACAAGCGCGAACATCGGAGCCGTTTGCCGTGCAATGGCAACCGGCAATCTGCACGATTTACGGATCGTCGGCACCCGCAGCGAATACGATGAAACGGTCATCGAACGCATTGCGTTACAGGCGTTTCCGCTGTGGCAGTCGGCTCGTTTTTTTGAACCGAGCGTCGCCGGTTTACAGGAAGCGGTTTCCGATACGGAAATCGTGTTCGGTACCACGCGGCGTACCGGAAAAAAACGAACAGCCGCTTACCGGAATCTGGCGGATACGGTTCAAAACGTTTTTGAAAAAAGATACACCAAAGCGGCGTTTGTATTCGGCAACGAGCGCACGGGGCTTTCCGAACGGGAACTCGGTTTGTGCAATATATCCGTATACATTCCTACGGCGGAAAATTTCGGCTCGCTGAATTTATCGCATGCGGTGCAAATCGTGAGTTATGAACTTTTTCAGTACGCCTGCGCACACGGCACGGAACAAGCTGAAAAAAGTTTTACGCCCCCAAAAGTTGTGCCGCAGCAAACAATCGAAAAGCTCAGCGCAGCTTTGCTGGATACACTTTTGACACTTGACTTTTTCAGAATGGGCGGCGCGGATGAAAACGAAAAATTTTTTCGGAATATTTTAACGCGAGCCGAATTGAACGAATTTGAAGCGGAACACATTGCCGCATTATTGGAAAAATGTTCCATGAAATTAAAAAATAAAATGAATAGATAGAGAAGGAAAATAATTATATGAAACAAGGATTATTCAAAAAATTTATCAGTTACTATAAACCGTACCGTGCGCTTTTTTATTTTGATCTTTTTTGCGCGTTTATTGTTGCAGGCGTCGATTTATTTTTTCCGCAAGTGATTCGTTTTTTTACGCTGAATGCACAAAACTTTACCGCGGAAGCATTATTCGCGATCGGCATAAAAATTTCAGGCTTGCTCCTCCTCCTGTACATCATTCGGTACGGCGCCCGCTTTTTTATCACATCTTACGGGCACATTATGGGCTCAAAAATGGAGCGCGATATGCGCCGCGATTTATTTACGCACATGCAAACTCTTTCGTTTTCTTACTACGACGAACATAGTACCGGCGATATGCTGGCACGCATTGTGTCAGACCTTTTTGATATAGCCGAACTTGCACACCACGGTCCGGAAAATCTTTTTATTGCAAGCACCAAATTAATCGGTTCATTTATTTTACTAACCTTTATCAACGGAAAACTCACGTTAATCTTACTTGCGATAACGAGTTTTAATTTAGTGTTTTCTCTCATCAAAAATAAAAAGTACAAAAAAATATTTTTAAACAATCGAAAAAAAATGTCCGGTATCAATTCACAAGTGCAGGATTCGTTGGCGGGAATCCGCATTGTAAAATCGTTCACCAATGAAGATATTGAATTGGAAAAATTTACCGATGCGAATGAAAAGTATTTGCACACCAAAACCATCAGCTACATGGAAATGGGCAAGTATCATGCAACCAATAATTTTTTAACGGGGCTACTCTATGTTGCGGTGATTTTTTTCGGAACGCTTTTTGTTTCAAAGGGAGAGCTTTCGATTATTGATTTAACGATTTACGTTTTGTACATCAATATTTATATTGAACCGATTACGATTCTCATCGAGCTGACCGAAATGCTGCAAAACGGGATTTCCGGTTTCAGGCGCTTTTATGAAATTATGAATATCACTCCCGAAATTGTTGACGCTCCTGATGCGCATGATTTTACCCCGTTCCATGAAAGCATCCGTTTTGACGCGGTTGATTTTAAATACGAAACGTCAAAGTCAATTTTACATAATATGTCCCTTGAGTTTAAAGCCGGAAAAACGACTGCACTCGTCGGTCCGTCCGGTAGCGGCAAAACAACGATTTGTTCTCTCATTCCGCGTTTTTACGAAGTAACCGGCGGCGCAATTACCGTTGACGGCGTAAACTTAAAAGACTTCAAGCTGAAAAGTTTACGTGAAAACATCGGTATTGTGCAACAGGATGTGTATTTGTTCGGCTCAACAATTGCGGATAATATTTTGTACGGAAAGCCGAACGCTACGATGGACGAAGTGATTGCCGCCGCAAAAAATGCACACATTCACGAGTTTATCCAAAGTTTACCGGACGGCTATAACACAAGTGTCGGCGAACGCGGAGTAAAACTTTCCGGCGGTCAAAAACAACGAATTGCGATTGCCCGAGTCTTTTTGAAAAATCCGCCGATTTTGATTTTAGACGAAGCAACGTCCAGCTTGGATTCGGAAAACGAAATTCAAATTCAAAAGGCGCTTGAAGCGTTGTCCGTCAACCGAACGGTTATTGTAATTGCACACCGGCTGTCGACGATTCGGAATGCCGACACCATCTATGTGATTACCGATGACGGCGTTCGGGAAAGCGGCACGCATGATGAGTTGATGCAGCGGAACGGGCTGTACGCTTCCATGCAAAAAGCGGCAATCGTGTAAGTTGATTTATTTTAAAGCGCACTCAATACTTCAGTGTGATCTTCAAATACGGCAACGGTGTGTTCCATGTGGCACGAAGGTAAACCGTCGTCGGTTACCACCGTCCAGCCGTCTTTTTTAACGCTCACATTTGCGGTGCCGCGGTTAATCATCGGTTCAAGCGCGAGCACCATACCGGCTTTTATCCGCAAGTTTTTTGCCTGCGGTGCCGGTACGTTAAAAACGTTCGGCGCTTCGTGTACCTTTAAGCCAACTCCATGACCGCAGTAATCGTACACCACGCCGTATCCGTTTTCGGTTGCAAAATCGTACACCGCGTGAGCAATATCCGAAAGGCGGTTTCCCGCTTTGCACGCTGCAATCGCACGGTTCAAACATTCCGTTGTTACTTCCAAAAGATGTAAGTTTTCCGGTAAAACATTGCCGACCGGAAACGTTACCGTTGAATCGCTGACATAGCCGTTCAAAATCATTCCCAAATCAACCGATACCAAATCGCCGTCGCGGACAATTTTTTTCCGTGACGGTATGCCGTGAATCACTTCTTCGTTAATGGAAATGCAGCTTGCCGCCGGAAATCCGGCTGTCGGCCAGGCAGGAATACCGCCCGCTTTCCGCATAAAATGCTCACAGTAAGAATCAATCTGCTTAGTCGAAATACCCGGTTGGATAATATGTTTTAATTCGGAAAAAAGCTTTGCAATTTCTTTGCACGATTTTCGAATACCGTTAATTTGTTCTTCGTTCTTTAAAATAATCATGTTTTATTCCTAACAATTCCACTATACTCTCGACAAAACAAAAAATCAAGATGCTGCATTTTTTTGTTGTTGCATTATTGCCGTATAACCGAAAAATTTTCTGCGCAAGATGACTTAAAAAGAATGCGGTGAATATTTTTATTGATAAAATAACCGTTTTGTGCTATACTCACCGAACTTTAGAATGAGGGGTGTGCCGTATTTTGCACGGTATTTTCGTATTGTGAAAAAGTTTTTTGCCATTATTGCATTACTGCTCTGCGTTTCGGCAGCGACACAAGAAACGCCGGACACAAAAGCGGCAAAACCGACGCGTACCGTTATTATCAATTCGGCAAACAGCATCGAATACACATCCGAAAAACGTGATAGTGATGCGGCTGTAGATTCCAAAGAAAAAACTTCTGAAGAAAAAAATCCCGAAGAAAAAGCACCGGCTCATGATACAAAGGCCGAAATTACCGATAAATCGGAAAATGCAAAACATCCGGTAAAAGACGAAAAAAAAATTGAAACAATTATTTTGACCGGCGATGTTTCCATTTCAGTGCAGGAAGGTGCGACACTTGACACTATTTTTGCCGACCGCATTATTTACAATAAAACGCGTAATACGCTCCATGCCGAAGGTACTGTCCGCTATGAACGAAAGATTGCCGGAAAAATTTCGCAAACGTTTCACGGCAAAGGCTTGCTGTTTGACATTAAAGGAATGAGCGGAGTTTTTTTGGACGGCATCGTCGAAGCCGATTCACAAAAAAAAAATACGCCGAACTATGTAATTCATTCGGAAACAACAGGACGTGATGCGAGTGAAGTTACCGCATTTAAAAATGCAAAACTCACCACCAGTACCGCAGAAGAACCGCTTTGGTCGATTAACGCTTCCCGTATTTGGCTTTTACCCGGAAATGAAATGAGTTTCGCAAACGGGTATTTTTCAATCGGCGTTGTGCCGATTTTTTATCTGCCGTTTTTTTATCATCCGGCGGATGAAATGATTTTTCACCCTGCGTTCGGGTATAAACCGCGCGGAGGATATTTTACGCAAACGACGACCTATCTCATCGGAAGAAAAAAACTACCTAAAAAAGATGCGGATGCAAGTTTTTCAAACTTTTTAACTTCCGATACTTTAAAGGAACAAAAACGGAACGGTTTGTTTTTTCAAAATTTAAGTACCGATGCAAAAAAGCAGGAGCCGACTCATTTAAAGCTCATTGCCGATATGTATTCTTCGTTGGGATTTTTACTTGGGCTTGACGGTGATTTTGCCTCCGCGGTAAAATATTTTAATACGTTAAACTTTAATACATATTTTGCGTTTTCGTACACTCAGTATCCGCTTGCTACGGATAAAAATACATTTACGATGCTTGATGCTGCCGGCGATACAAAATTGAATAAAGCAAACTTTTTTGGATTTACCTTACCGTTTCGATATCACTTCGATTTTAATGCGACGATCAGTAAATCCCCGGTTACGCTTACGATGAATGTTCCGTTCGTTTCAGATCCGTTTTTCAAAAGCGATTTTTTTTCACGCAGCGAAGATATGAACTGGTTTAAATTTATGCTGAACCGAAACAACGAAAAAGAAGAAAAAACTTCCGAACAAACTTCGTACAATTGGCTTTTTAAGTTTTCGGCAAATCCGAGTACCGGTATTCTTTCACCGTATATTCGTTCATTTTCGATTAGCCCCGATGTTGCGGTAAATTTTTACAGCAAAGAAAATAGAACATTAACCGGCGAAGAAAGATTGTATGCGCCTGAAAGAAAATTTTATTATCCTGAAAAATTGTACCCGAAATTATCCGCGTCATTATCGGGAACCATTTTTTCAACCGACATGCTTAATAAAAAAAACAAAAATAAATCAACTGCAGTTATCGATGGTGTAAAAAATCCTTTTGCGGAAGTTTCCGCGTCCGTTGAGAATACGGACGAAACCGAAACACCAAATGACGAAACGCTTCAATTAAACCTTAAAACAAAAAGCAACAAAACCGCAAACGAAAAAAACAATACCGAGTATCTCGACCTTTTTTTGCCGTTGTACAAACCGCAGGAAAATACAAAAGCCACATCGGATAAAATCGTACGGTACAGTCTCGGCTATGATGTGAAAGGGGATTACCTCCATGAAGGACTTTGGGATCAAGCAAAATGGAAAGAACCGAAAGACATCAACTGGAAAAATTTTTATTCGCACTATTATAGGGTAAATTATGAGGTCGGTTTAAATAGTGAATTAGGTATGTTTTATAACTTTTTAAAAGTGAACAACAGCCTCTCGTTCAAACAAAATTACCAGCGTCATCCGTATGTAAGCGATCAAACAAAAAAAGAAACGCTGGAGCTCAACAACTTCAAAGCGAATACGTATACGTTGCAAAATAAAAACAGTGTAACGCTTTCGCCGTTTTATTTTAGCGAGCTTTTTAAAGGCTGTAATGTGCAGTGGTCGATTTCGGAAATTGTGCTTCGGAATAAATTTACCGGCACCTATACCGCGCCGAAGTATGAAACCGAAAAAATAAAATGGAACAAGGAATTTATTAAAGAACATAATTTCAGTACGGTGCTTGCCGTTACCGCAAATACTTACACGCAAAGTTTAAAACTGGTTGCAGCCCTTCCGCCGCTTTTAAATTCGTATACCATGTCGGCAAACTTTCAATATCCGTACGGTTCGGCTTCAGCCGATACAAAAATATATGAAAAAGAAAAAGCGGAGAAAAAATGGTTTTGGAGTCCGTTTAACGCTCATGTCAACTGGAAACTTCCTTTTTCAATTACGAGCTCACAAATGTATTCGTACAACATCGAAGACAAAAAAAGCGATACTTTTCGGTTTACTTTCGGATGGAAATATTTGTCGCTCAATTTTTTAATGCAACGCGATTTAAAATATAAACTTGATCCGTTGCTCGGTTGGCAAAGTTCCGGTACGGAAAAAAAGTTTATTCCGAAAAGTTTCGAATGTAATTTTTCCAACACCGGCGAACCGTGGAAATTTTATTTTTGGAAAAATCGAATTGGACTTTCACTTTCACTTTCGAGTACACTCAATCTCAATATGCAAAAAGTAACGGAAAGTTTTTTTTCGTTTTCACCGACGCTTAATTTTTCAATCCATGAATTTTTAACGTTGAAAATCGGAACGGTTAGCCGCAACGATGTCATTGCCCGTTATTTTCAAAATTCGCTCAATTTGGGAGTTACCATTCCCGGTGAAACAAACGTTATGAAAGACTTACTCCAGTCGTTTTATTTTTGGGACAAGCCGATGCGGCAGCAATCCGGTTTCAAAATTAAATCGGTTGACATCGCGTTGGAACATAATTTAAAAGATTGGACGCTAAATTTAACCTACTCGTTTTTACCGGAAATAAAAATAAATCCGGCAACGCACAAAACGGAATTTAACTTTATTCCGAAAATTATGTTTATGGTTACTTGGAATCCGATCAGTGATATACGCGTAAAAACTAAAACCGAAAATAAAAAGTTCACTGTAGAACGCGGAACGATTCGATAGCCTCCCTGTTGAATAAATTTTACTTTCGGAGTAGAATTAAATAAATAAGCTTTAGCTTGGCAGGCTAAAATTATGGATTAAAAATACGGCTACGGGAGGATTTTATGAATAAAACTAAAGTCGTGTTAGGTGTTATCGGTTCCGATTGCCACGCAGTCGGAAATAAAATTTTGGATTATGCTTTGACGGACGCCGGTTTTGATGTTGTGAACATCGGCGTTTTAAATCCGCAGGAAGATTTTATCAATGCAGCGTTGGAAACAAATGCCGATGCGATTTTGATTTCTTCGCTGTACGGGCAAGGTGAGCTTGACTGTCAGGGAATGCGTGAAAAATGCGACGAAGCGGGCTTAAAAGGAATTAAGCTCTTTGTTGGAGGCAATATCGTTGTTGGAAAGCAGGATTTTACCGAAGTAAAAAAGCGATTTGAAGCAATGGGCTTTGACCATGTGTATCCACCGGGAACTTCGGTTGAAACAACCATCAGCGATTTGCGTGCCGATTTTCCGAATAACTATATCCCGTAAATCCTTTTTATGCTGACCGATATACTGCAAAGCGATTGTTTTATCGCACCTATGCGGTATACCGAATGAGGATTTGATAACAATCAATACAAGAAGGATTTACATGAATTGCTATTTATTTGTTGATTTTGGAAGCACCAATACAAAAATTACGTTGGTCGATACGGAGCGCGAAGAAATACTCGCGACGGCAAAAGCCTACACCACGGTTGCAACCGATGTGATGGAAGGCTTTAATCGGGCGCTCGACGACATAAAAAAACAGGTTTCCGACTTTTCCATCGTGAAAAGTTTAGCCTGTTCATCTGCGGCGGGCGGCTTAAAAATTATCGCCATCGGCTTGGTACCGGAGCTGACGAGCGAAGCGGCAAAGCGCGCCGCACTCGGAGCCGGTGCAAAAGTCATTCACACGTACAGCCATCATCTCAACAATGACGAAGCGGCTGAAATTGTGAACTCGCCGGCTGACATTATTTTGCTTGCGGGCGGCACGGACGGCGGCGATTCGCTGTGTATTACGCACAACGCCGAGCAGTTGAAAAAGCACGGGGTGAAAGTTCCCGTCGTGGTTGCCGGTAATAAAAGTGCTACCGACGATATAAAAAAAATTTTTGCCGACAGCGTTGAATACTACATCGTCGAAAATGTGATGCCCAAAATAAATAAACTTAACGTTGAAAATGCCCGTGAAACAATCCGTAGTATTTTTATGAAAAACATCATAAAAGCACGCGGAATGCAGCACGTGCAAAACCAAATTGACGGGCTGATTATGCCGACACCGGCAGCGGTTTTGAAAGCCGCCGAAGTGCTTTCAAAGGGAACCGACAACGAAGAAGGTTTGGGCGAACTTGCCATTATCGACATCGGCGGAGCGACAACCGACATTCATACGGCAGCATACGGAGATCCGACCCACGGCGGCGTGTTTTATTCCGGCTTGGAAGAACCGTATTTAAAGCGCACCGTTGAAGGCGACCTCGGAATGCGGTATTCGATTCAGGCTGTTGTTGATGCAGCCGGGATGCGGAGACTGAGGCACTATCTTCCCGATTGGCAAAGCTACAACGTTGAAGCGGAAATCGAAAAGCGCTCAAACGACACGAGTTTTATTTCGCAAACGGAAAAAGACCTCGCGTTCGATGCGGCAATCGCTAAAATTTGTGCAGACCTTTCGATGACTCGCCATGCCGGCACTTTAAAACAAGTATATTCCGGCGGCGACGGAGCGATGTGGCAGCAGGAAGGCAAAGACCTTTCCGAGATTCCGTACTTTATCGGAACGGGCGGCATTTTAGTTTTTAATAAAAATTACGCCGCTATTATGCAGGCAGCCCTCGCCCGTGAAGATGAACCTTTGGTGTTAAAACCGAAAAGTCCGAAATTTTTACTGGACAAACGGTATATTTTAGCGGCAATGGGATTATTGGCAACCGAAAATACCGATATGGCAATTCGCATGATGAAAAAATATCTGGTAAACAATTAATAAAAACTACAAAAAGGAACAAACGTATGAGAAAAAATAAAAAAATTTCAGAAGCCGATTTTATGGCTGAGCGAAAAGAAGTATTGGCAACATGGCCGACCGGAAAAGACGTCGACTTACAAGATGCAATTGACTATTTGAAAAAAATCCCCGCAGAACGAAACTTCGCAGAGAAAATGGAAATGGCGGACAAGGCGGGGATTACTACCGCACAACCGCGAGCCGGCGTTCCGCTCATGGATGAACATATTACCTTGTTGAAATACTTGCAGGATGAAGGCGGTGCCGACTTTTTACCGAGTACGATTGACGCCTATACCCGCCAAAACCGCTACGAAGAAGGAGAGCGCGGTATTGAAGAGTCAAAAAAAGCGGGACGTTCATTGATGAACGGATTCCCCGCAGTCAACTGGGGCGTTACAAACTGCCGCAAAGTGGTTGAAAGTGTCAAACTCCCGTTACAAGCTCGTCACGGGACACCCGATACGCGACTTTTAGCTGAAATTATCCATGCCGGCGGATTTACCTCAAACGAAGGCGGCGGCATCAGCTACAACGTTCCGTACGCAAAAGCCGTTTCCATTGAAAAGAGCTTGGAATATTGGCAGTATGCAGACCGTCTCGTCGGTTTTTACGAAGAAAACAGCGTCCATATTAATCGCGAACCGTTCGGTCCTTTGACGGGAACGCTCGTTCCGCCTTCAATGGCAATCGCCGTCGGAATTATCGAAGCATTACTCGCAGCCGAACAGGGGGTTAAAAGCATCACGGTCGGATACGGCATGTGCGGTAACGTCATGCAGGACGTTGCGGCGGTTATCGCGTTGCGTGAACTGACCAAAGAATACATGAAAACCTACGGCTATCACGACACCTACATCACGACTGTTTTCCACCAGTGGATGGGCGGCTTCCCCGCAGACGAATCTCGCGCCTACGGACTTATTTCGCTCGGAAGTACTATCGCTGCCCTTTCGGGAGCGACAAAAGTAATCGTAAAAACGCCGCACGAAGCGTTCGGTATCCCAACGAAGGAAGCAAACGCGGGCGGCATCAAAGCAACCCAAATGGTGCTAAACCTGTTGCGCGGTCAACGCTATCCCGACTGTGACGGATTGAAAAGGGAAATCGAGCTAATTAAAGCCGAAACCAAATGCATCATGGACGAAACTTTCCGGCTGGGTTCGGGCGACTTGTTCGAAGGCACGGTAAAAGCCTTTGAAGCAGGCGTCATCGACATTCCGTTTGCACCGTCAAAGTACAATGCCGGAAAAGCCATGCCCGCCCGAGACGATAACGGCGCAATCCGCTACTTGATGACCGGCAACATTCCTTTCACGGACGACATCAAAGCATTCAATCACGATATGCTCGAAAAACGGGCAAAAGCCGATAAGCGCGATGTCGGATTCCAAATGACGATTGACGACGTGTATGCCGTCAGTGCAGGGGTTTTAGTCGGCGGACGAAAATAATTTTCGGATTTAATCGTTATTCACCGAAAGCTTTTTTGCATAAAACAAAATCGGGTGCCGTGAATGCGGCACCCGGCTTTTTTTTGCGATGAGTTTTATCCGCCCCCGCTTTATCGTCGGGCACAATTTTTTCAAAAAAAATTGTGCCGTTCTTCTCCGCTCGGTACGCTTCGGTGAAATTTCGGTATAAAACTTACGGTGTGCGGGAAAAAGCGGTGAACGGAAAAAATCCCGCACCCCGCATCATAAACCGTTTCCGTATTGCTTCCCGAAAAGCGGGGTGCTTCCTTTCGAAAATACGCAATACAAAATTATCCGCATTTTTGCTTTGGTGAATAATATTGAATAGAAAAAAAGAATAAAATGGTGTATAATGGCTTCTTGTAACTCATATTTTAAGCTATTGGAGGCTTTTTATGGATATTTTACAAAAATTGGCAGGCGGCGTGATTATGGACGTAACGACGCCCGAACAGGCAAAGATTGCCGAAAATGCAGGGGCTGTTGCCGTGATGGCGTTGGAACGGGTTCCCGCAGATATTCGAGCGGCAGGCGGCGTTTCGCGCATGAGCGATCCGAAGATAATCCGCGAAATTATGAAAACGGTCAAAATTCCGGTGATGGCAAAGGTGCGAATCGGGCATTTTGTCGAAGCCCAAATTTTGGAAGCGCTCGGGATAGACTTTATCGATGAATCGGAAGTGCTTTCGCCGGCAGATGAACTTTATCACGTTGATAAAACCAAATTCCACACGCCGTTTGTATGCGGTGCGCGAAACTTGGGCGAAGCGCTCCGCCGCATTCAAGAGGGTGCGAAAATGATTCGCACAAAAGGTGAAGCCGGCACAGGCGATGTCGTTCAGGCGGTCAAGCACATGCGACAAATTATGAGCGAAATAAGCCAAGTTAGGGCAATGCGTGAAGACGAACTGTATGTCGCCGCAAAAAATTTTCAAGTGCCGTATACATTGGTTGAATATGTGCACAAAAACGGCAAACTTCCCGTGCCGAATTTTTCGGCGGGCGGCGTTGCAACGCCGGCGGATGCCGCGCTCATGGTGCATCTCGGGGCGGACGGCGTTTTTGTCGGAAGCGGTATTTTCAAATCGGGCAATCCCGAAAAACGCGCCGCCGCAATCGTCAAAGCGGTCAAGCATTATAACGACCCGAAAATCCTTGCGGAAGTTTCCGAAGATTTGGGACCGGCAATGGTCGGGATCAACGAGGATGAAATTAAAACGATTATGAGCGAGCGCGGCGTGTAATATTTACCGCAGGTTCATTTGGTTCAACGATTTGAAAACGGCGATTACCGTACATCCGGTGATCGCCGTTTTTTTACGCGGTTTCACTTCGACGTAATTGTGAGAATCTATTGACACACCCATACTTTTGTTATAAAATCGACCGTTCTTTGAAGGAGATTATCTATGTCGCAAAAAAGCTTTTCACCGGAAAATTCAAGGAGCGTAATCGAATCTATCCAACCGACGCTTCGTGTGGGGATTATTCAAACCAACCTTAGCACACAAACCGCTGACGAAATATATTGTTTTACCGAACAGAAGTTAAAAAAAGTTGACAGGGCGCTTGATGTGATCGTACTGCCCGAAATGTTCACTGCGGTACACTTGCCGGACTGCCGTCAACTGGCTGAGAAGCCCGCCGGGCAAACAGCACAATGGATGCTGCGTATCGCACGTCAGCTCAATGCATTAGTATGCGGTTCGATTTCTACAAAAGAAAACGGGCATTTCTACAACCGTTTCTATTTTGCATATCCGGACGGAAAATTGGAGTGGTACGACAAGAAAAACTTATATCCGCTGGGCGGAGAGTTTAAGACCTTTACAGCCGGAACAAAAAATCTCAATGTGCATTTTCGAGGCTGGCGACTGGCTGCACAAGTTTGTTTCGACATGTGTCGGGCCGGTACATGCGGAAATCCCAACGATTTCGATGTGCTGGTATATGCGGCGTGTTGGCCTGAAGAGCTAAACGAGGCATGGACAACACTGCTGTGCGGCAGGGCGATTGAAAACCAAGCGTATGCCCTGCTCGCTAATCGTATGGGTACGGACGCTACGGGGCCGCGTTACGCGGGACGCTCGTCCGCGTTTACCCCGAGCGGAGAACTGCTCGGTACACTGGAGCCGAAAACGGCGGGGCTGCTTACGGCAGAGCTATCGCACAGCGCATTGGAAAACTATCGCAGCAAGTACCCGTTTCTGCCAATAATGAACGTTTAACTTCGCCGCTGAAATAGCGCGGCTCGTTAAACGGTCGACTTTTGCTA
>ERZ1673752.2447-NODE-2447-length-20665-cov-82.250170_pt1 | contig 20665 bp, 20 predicted proteins | sample MGYA00580195_ERZ1673752 | MGnify/ENA primary metagenome ERZ1673752 (study PRJEB41218, sample SAMN15661744) | gut metagenome | host: Homo sapiens | place: Canada: London | collected 2015-08-20/2019-03-30 | study: EMG produced TPA metagenomics assembly of...
GGCTCCGACCTGTGAGTCCGCCGGTTACACGACGCATACCTGCTCCGTCTGCGGCAGCAGCTATGTCGATACCATGACCGAGGCACTTGGCCATGATTATCAGACCGTTGTAACGGCTCCGACCTGCGACGCCATGGGCTATACGACGCATACCTGCACGCGCTGCGGCAACAGCTACGTCGACAGCTATACGCAGGCAGCGGATCACAGCTACACGAGCGAGGTGACGAAGCAGCCGACCTGCACGGAGGAGGGCGTTCGTACCTTCACCTGCACGAACTGCGGCAAGAGCTATACCGAGTCCATCCCGATGATCGCCCACAGCTATGAGGCGGTCAGGACGGATCCGGACTGCACGCATATGGGCTACACGACCTATACCTGCTCTGTTTGCGGCGACAGCTACAAGGCCGATTTCGTGGATGCAGCGGGCCATGACTGCGAGGCGACGGTAGTCGCCCCGACCTGCGAGGGCTACGGCTACACGGAGAATCACTGCAAGCACTGCGACTACACCTACATCAGCGAGATCCGCCAGCCGCTCGGCCATGACGACAAGCTGACCGGCGCGAAGGATGCCACCTGCACGGAGCCGGGCTACACGGGCGACATGGTCTGCACGCGCTGCGGCGAGGTGCACAGCAAGGGTGAGGAAATCCCTGCTCTGGGCCACGACTACGGCGACTGGACGACGGTGAAGGAAGCCGATTGCTTCCACACTGGTCTGGAAGAGCGCAAGTGCGGCCGCTGCGGCGAGATCGAGCAGCGTGAGACTACGGCAGAGACCTGCCCGAGCGAAGCCTACACGGATCTCAACCGGAATGGTTGGTATCACGAGTACGTTGACTGGGTGCTGAAAAACGGCGTGATGAACGGCGTCGGCGGCGGCCTGTTCGAGCCGAACGGCGAGACGACCCGCGCAATGCTGGTCATGGTGCTTTACCGTATGGCGGGCGCGCCGGACATGGCGGGCCGCGAGAGCAGCTTCACGGACGTGTCTGCCGACAGCTGGTATGGCGCGGCGGTGATCTGGGCCTCGGAGAACGGCATCGTTAACGGTGTCGGCGGCGGACTGTTTGATCCGGATGCTTCCCTCACGCGCGAGCAGATGGCTATGATGCTCTATCGCTTTGCGGGCTATCTCGGCAGCAATACCGAGAAGCGCGCCGACCTGAGCGCCTACGGCGATGCCGACGCGGTCAGCGCATTTGCGCAGGATGCCATGGCATGGGCCGTTGCAGAGGGCCTTGTCAATGGCCGCAGCGCAGCGGAGCTTGCGCCAAAGGCCGGTGCAACGCGCGCGGAGCTGGCGACGATCCTGTTCCGCTTTGCGGCGCTGCAGAACGCCTGAAGCAAATTACGCATAAGCAGCGAGCGAGTGCCCCGGGTTCTCCCGGGGCACTTTGTATGCGGCACATAGAAAAACCGGAAAAAGGCCTTGACAAAGGGGCCGACAGTCCCTATAATACAAAGTAACCGAACGGTTACATAAACAGCCAGACGCAAAGACGCAGTGCTGATCGCGGTTCCGATCATGCGCTGCGTCTGTTTTTTGAGAGAAAGACTTTATGAACGCAATTCTTTATCCCACGAACACCGCAGCACTGCGCGTTATGCGCGGCAGCGCCGTGGGTATCCATGGGCGTCCTGCTGGCGGCCGTCGCCGCCGAAACGTCAAGAGCGCAATGAATGAGAGAAAGGGGAAATCTACCATGAAGCTGTATTTTGGAAACGCCGTCACGACGGCAACGACACTGATGATCCTTGCTCTGCTGGGCTACATCGGCTTTTCCGTCTGGAACCGCGGCAATATCGCCTGCTGGGGCAGGAGAACGCTGCTCCTGCTGGTGTTCGGTCTGGTCGTCTGCTGCTTTGCGGCGGCGCGGGACGGGCTGGACAAGACCATCCAGCACACCATCGACGGCAGCTGCGCGCCGGGCGTGTTTCCGCTCGTCAGCGTTCCGACCGTCGTCGGCTGTGCCGGTGCGCTGCTGATCGTCGTCGCCGCGATCGCCACACCGATCGCCAGAACGCAGAAAATGCGGGAGCTCTGGTTCTATGTGATGTCCGGCGGCGCGGTCCTGAAGATCGCCACCATGGAGATCGCGCGGCTCGTGCTCTGAGACCGCGCGGAGAATTCTTGGACTGTCAAAAAAGGTCCGTAAAGACTTTTTGACGAGCTGCATTCTGGCAGGAGACCTCCCGCCGTATGATCGGAAAGGAGAAGAAGCATGGAAAAGAAGAACGCATTGCGGATAAGCTGAAAAGCACCGTAAAACATCTGTCGGGCGGCGAACGGCAGCGGGTCGCCATCATTCGCAGCATGGTCAATGACCAGAAAATCATACTGGCGGATGAGCCGACCGGGTCGCTGGACAAGGACAATTCTGCCATCGTGATCCATTGCCTGCGTGAGCTGGCTCACGAGCTGCAAAGAGCCGTGGTGATCGTGACACATGATCCGGATGTTGCACGGCAGTGCGACAGGACGTTTCTTCTGGCCGACGGCAGCCTGACCCCGTGTGCATTGTAGCTTGCGAGGCTTTGGCAAGCAAGGTCTTTTGGAGCCAAAAGACACCAGGCGGAGACTCTGACGAGTCGCCGCCTTTTGCTGTGCGCCCGGTGAGCGCACGTGGTGAGCGCACGTTCTGTAGGGTGAAAGTCCCGAAGTCGCCCGGTAGCGGGAAGATTTAGCCAAAGGCAAGGGTGTCCGTCGTGAGGCGGAATCTGAAGAAAGCCGGATTTTAGGGGTTGAAAGGTCCCCTGATGGGCAAAACTCTGGCCTGACGAACAGAAATCGCATACAAGGCCGTAAATGAGGGTGAGTTTGCAGCACAAAACAAAGCCCAGTAGCTACACGGAATCGACTTCAAGAAAAAGACGATCACCATTCGTCATACGGTCACGCAGGTAACCATTGATGGCAAGAGCAAGATCATCCAGAAGGATCGCACAAAGACGAAGTCCAGCTACTGCAGCCTGCCCCTTGTCCCGCCGTTTGAGGAACTGCTGCATCGCCTGAAAGCAAAGCAGGAGTAAAACCGCAAGTTGTGCGGACGGGCGTACTGCACCAAGTACACCGACTATATCTATGTCAATGAGATCGGGGAACTGGTCAAGCCGGGCTATCTCACACAGCGCTTTCCCTATATTCTGGAGAAAAACGGACTGCGGAAGATACGCTATCACGATCTCCAACATAGCTGTGCGAGCCTTTTGTATGCCAATGGGGTCAGCCTGAAAGAAATTCAGGAGTGGTTGGGTCACAGCGATATTGCGACGACTTCCAACATCTATACGCACTTGAATTTCAGCTCGAAAGTGGCATCCGCCAATGCGATCATGGGTGTGTACCCCTCGCTGTAATGGTCGAACATCCCTCCAATGTCCCTCCAAAAAAACAGCCGAAAACTGACCCGAAATGGCCGGTTTTCGGCTGTGAGAGGGATCAATACATAAGGCCGACAACGCAATAGAAAAAGCCCGCAAACCCAGTCGTATCAAGGGTTTGCGAGCCTTTAAGGGGTGGTGCCGGTGGCGGGGGTCGAACCCGCACGGGTTATTAGCCCAACGGATTTTGAGTTATTTGCTCCACACGGAACACAGACGAACTCAGCCCCCTGTGGAGGTCGTTGACGGACACCAAAAGCCTTGCAAATACTACTGTTTTTGAAGCTGATGTGCAGAAAAGCTCCGCTTCGTCTGCCATTTCCGTTCTGTTCAATTTGGACGGAAATTTTGGATTTTGGAGGGACATCGGAGGGATGTGACCCACAAACGGAGCGCAACAGCACACGCAGTAGATTCATCAATTACAAACACATTATAGCGTATTTCTCTGCCATTGACAACACACTTTCCGAAAAAGAGGTATCGCTATGAGAACGCGCACACACTATGAAAAACTTTTTGCTGTCTATCCTGATGTTGTCACTCTGCCCGAATTTCAAGCCATGCTGGGCGGTATCGGTGACAGCACAGCCCGAAAAATAATGCGGGCAAATAAGGTCAAACACTTTTATATCAGATGTACATACCTTATACCCAAAGCCTGCGTGATCGATTATGTGCTGAGCGAGGATTATGCGGGATACAGTAAGACACTCAAAGCGAGGGTTTGATCTTTAAGCCATTTGCAGAAATGCAGATGGCTTTTTCAATACCCGTACATAGCCGCCTGCTTCGCCGCAGGCGGCTAAATCTATGTAAAGGAGGAAACCCATATGGCGAATTGCAAAGTGATTGCTGTGACAAACCAAAAGGGTGGCGTGGGCAAAACCACGACCACCGCCAATCTCGGCATTGGACTTGCCCAGCAGAACAAGCGGGTACTGCTCATTGACGCAGACGCACAAGGCTCTTTGACCCTCTCCCTCGGCTACCCAAAGCCGGATGAGCTGCCTATCACGCTGGCGGACATCATGCAGAATGTGATCGACGATACCCCCATTCCGGACGGCTGCGGTATTCTGCACCACTGTGAGGGTGTTGACCTGCTCCCGGCGAATATTGAACTGTCCGGCATGGAGATTCGGTTGATCAACGCCATGAGCCGGGAAAGCGTGCTGCGGACATATATCAATGCGGTCAAGCCTCATTACGACTATATCCTCATTGACTGTATGCCGTCGCTCGGTATGATGCCGATCAACTCACTGGCCGCAGCGGACAGCGTGATCATCCCGTCCCAGCCCTCGTTTCTCTCGGCCAAAGGCCTTGACCTGCTGATGCAGTCCATCGCAAAGGTCAAGCGGCAGATCAACCCGAAGCTGAAAATCGACGGCATCCTGTTCACGATGGTGGACAGCCGCACCAACGAGGCCAAAGAGATCATTGCATCTCTGCGCGCCCATTACGGTGAAAAGATCCGGGTATTCGGAACGGAGATTCCCTTTTCGGTCCGAGCCGCAGAAACCAGCGGACGGGGTAAGAGCATTTTTGCCCACGACAAGAACGGCAAGGTCGCCGCCGCATACCGCTCACTGACGAAGGAGGTGTTGGAGCTTGAGCGCAAAACCGAGAGATTTAGGGATGACACCGCTCGATGACCTGTTCTCCACCGACGAAAGCCGTGCGGAAGCGCACCTTGAAAATGTCGTTACGCTGAACCCTGCCGACATCTCCGACTTTCCCAACCATCCGTTCAAAGTCAAGCAGGACGAGGCTATGGCAGAGATGGTAGATAGCGTAAAGCAGTACGGTGTGCTGGTGCCTGCCCTTGTCCGCCCCAAAGCAGACGGCGGCTATGAGATGGTTGCTGGTCATAGGCGAAAGTGTGCGGCTACACTGGCGGGGATCACCGAAATGCCCTGCATCGTCCGCAATCTCTCTGATGATGAAGCAACGATCATCATGGTGGACAGCAACTTGCAGCGAGAAACGATCTTACCGTCCGAAAAGGCATTTGCCTATAAGATGAAGCTGGAAGCCATGAAGCGACAAGCAGGCAGGCCGAGCAAGGAAAATCTGCGCCCACTGGACACAAATTTAATCGGGACGCGGTCTGACGAACAGTTAGCAAAAGATTCTCCCGATAGCGCCCGACAAATTCAGCGGTATATCCGCCTGACCGAGCTGATCCCGCCGGTGCTTGACATGGTGGACAGCGGCAAGATTGCTTTCCGTCCCGCCGTGGAGCTTTCCTATCTCTCCAAAGAACAGCAGCAGAGCCTATACGACGCGATGGAGTGCGAGGACTGCACGCCGTTACTGGCGCAGGCCATCAAAATGAAAGAGTTCAGCCGGGACGGGAAGCTGTCCGCAGAAGTCATCCTCTCCATTATGCAGGAGGAAAAACCGAACCAGCGTGAGCAGTTCAAAATGCCGAAAGAGCGTATCAGCAAGTATTTTGCTCCGGGGACGCCCGCACAGAAAATTGAAGATACCATCATCAAGGCATTGGAATTGTACCGCAGACGGGAGCGCCAGCGGGATATGGAACGATAGTCACTACCAAGGGGCAGCCATACCCATTTTCAATGTGTGTACGGCTATGTCGGCGTGTTCCCCCTCTCCACACCTCACCCCCTCTCCACACCTCACCCCCTCTCCACACCTCACCCCCTCTCCACACCTCACCCCCTCGAAACTACCTGTACTTCCCGAAAAAAGAGATAGTACAACGGCGGCAGTTCTCACAGCTTTGCAGTTTTTAGCGGCGATCCGTACAATGAAAAGGCAAAGGAGGTTTGCGCATATGAAAAACACAAGGATCATCGCCGTTTTAGTGCTGCTGACACTTTCTCTTTCGGGCTGTGCAAATGTGAATCGCTCCGAGGTATCTGCGTCATCTTCGCAGGAAACGGTCACGGTCAAGTCTGAGCAAAACACTGTGCCGCAGGAGAGTGTGGCGGTTTCTGTTTCGGAAAGTACAGAGATTCCCGCAGAGAATACGACCGAACCCAAGACGGAGAAAGCGCAGCCGGAAGTTTCAATATCTGCAAAAGAGGAAACGCCGCCGACTGTCAGCAGGCCCACAGAAACTACCCCGCCGAAAGCACCCGAACCCGAACTATCGGAAGAACCTACGGAAACACAGCCGCAGGAGCCTGAACCGCCCGTCGCAGAAGAACCCACAGAGCCGATATTTGACATTCAGACTTGGATCGACTATGCCAATGCCTATGCCGAAAGCATAGGGCTGCGGATGGAAAGCTCGGCGGTGGATTGTTGGGACAACCCTATTTCGGTAGGTACGCACTGTTCCTATCTGGAACGGGACATTCAAAGCAGGCTGAACCGATACGCCCGTGACGAGGATATAACCGATGTGTGGATATGGGCGGAGGCACGCTCCGACGGGAAATACGACCTGTATATCGGTTATGCCTGAAAACCAAATATTTACCGAGGAACGCACCGAGAAACACGGTGCGTTTTTTCATTTCAAGGAGGTCACTCAATGAAAACGCAGAAATTCAAACGAACGCTGTCGCTGTTTCTTGCGATGCTGATGTGCGTTACCACGCTGTTTGGCATGGGAACGACCGCATTTGCCGCAGAAGAAACCGACGAAGTATATCTTATCTCCTATCCCCGTGACGGCGACGCTAACTACGGCGGCGAATGGGGACACAACAGCCTGAGCTTTATGAACGGCTGGTCTACGGCAACATCCCGTTTTACGACGATCCGAGCAATGGGGTCGTATGAGGGCAATATCTGCTACTGCATCGAACCCGGCGTGCCGCAGCAGACGGGCAACACCTTTACGAAAAAGGGCGAGGATTTCTGGGACGAATACCCGTCGTCCTACAACAGTACCATTTCTCCCGATGATATTAAGCTGTTTATCGGCCGTATCTTTCAGTACGGCTATACGGGAACGATCTCGACCTCTTGGCGCTCACAGAATGAGGGCGGCGACAAGCTGGCTAACGCCGTTGCCACGCAGCTTTTGATTTGGGAAACCGTCGTTGGTGAGCGTGATGCCGATTTCAACAAGGTCGGCACGGGCGGCAAAAGCGCCATCGTGGAGCAGATCAGCACGAACCACCCGCTGTACAGTCGGATCATGGGCTATTACAATTCCATTGCGGCAAGCGTTCAGCGGCATTCCAAGGTGCCGAGCTTTCTTGCGAAGTCTGCGGGAAAAGCTCAGAATATTGAGCTTGAATGGAACGGCGAGGCCTATACCGCCACGCTGGCCGATACCAACGGTGTGCTCTCCGATTATGTGTTCTCCGCAAATGCTTCGGGTATTCGTTTTTCCGTCAGCGGAAACACGCTGACTATCACGGCGGACGATGCGCCGAGCGATACCGTCACCATTACAGCCGAAAAGAAAAATTCGCAGCGGCGCGGTGTTATCACTTGGACGGACGGCGTGTACGGCCCGAACGGAAAGCTGCAAGATACCGTCACCTATGCGCAGACGGTGAACGATCCCGTAAAGGGCTATCTGAACATCAAGGTCAGCTACGGCAGTGCCAAAATCGTCAAGACCAGCGAGGACGGCAAGGTAGAGGGCATTTCCTTTACGATCACCGGCAACGGTGTGAACAAGACCGTTACGACGGGCGCAGGCGGTGTCATTCAGATCGACAACCTTGCTCCCGGCGTTTACACCGTGACCGAGCAAAGCTATGACAAATACGAGCCGCAGGAGGTGCGCCGTGTGACCGTCGTCAGCGGTCAGGTGGCAACGGTCAATTTCAATAACACCTTAAAGCGCAGTGATCTCACCGTCACGAAAACCGCCGAGGACGGGATGAACGAAGGTGTGAACTTCCACCTGTTCGGCACTTCACTGTCGGGGCTTGCGGTGGATGAATACGCCGTGACCGACAGCTCCGGCAAGGCGTATTTCCGGGATGTGCTGATCGGCACAGGCTACACGCTGGAGGAAGTCGATACGGCGATCCGCTATGTCGTTCCCGAAAATCAGACAGCGGCGGTGGAATGGAACACCGTCACGGAAAAGAGCTTTACGAACATTCTGAAAAAATGGAATGTCACCGTCACCAAAAGCGATGTCGAAACGGGGCTACCACAGGGCGACGCTTCTCTCGCCGGCGCCGTTTACGGGATTTACAAGGGTGAACAGCTCATTGACATCTACACCACCGATGCGAACGGTCAGTTCACTACAAAATATTATGTCTGCGGCGACGACTGGTCGGTGCGTGAGATCGCTCCCGGCGAGGGCTATTTGTTGGACGAAGCCGCCCACCATATCGGCGCGGAAGCAAAAAACTACACTGTGGAATACAATTCCACCGCCAACGATGTGGTCGAGCAGGTCATTAAAGGCAATATCGCCCTGATCAAGCACACGGACGACGGCGAAACACAGCTTGAAACGCCGGAGGCCGGTGCGGAATTTGAGGTATTCCTAAAATCCGCAGGCAGCTATGCCGCCGCCAAAGAGTCCGAACGCGATCATCTCATCTGCGACGAAAACGGCTTTGCGCAGACGAAAGACCTACCCTACGGTATTTACACCGTTCATCAGGTCAAGGGCTGGGACGGCCGTGAGCTTCTGCCCGATTTTGATGTGTATATCCGTGAGGACGGTCAGACCTACCGCTACCTTGCCAACAACCGCAATTTTGAAAGCTATATCAAGATCGTCAAGGTGGATGCTGAAACCGGCAAGGTCATTCCGCTGGCAGGCGCAGGCTTCCGGCTTTACCGCCCGGACGGGTCGCTCATCACGCAGACTTTCACCTATCCCGAAGTTACCACCATCGACACCTTTTATACGAGCAGCGACGGCTATCTCATTACGCCCGAAAAGCTGGAATACGGCACGGGCTATTCGCTGGTCGAGGTTTCCGCTCCCTACGGCTATACGCTGAACAGCGAGCCGGTCTATTTTGATGTGACCGCCGACAATGCCACGGAGGAAAATGCCGTCACGGTGGTCGAGGTCACAAAGTCGAATACGGCGCAGAAGGGCGTGCTCCGGATCAGCAAGAGCGGCGAGGTCTTTTCTTCCGTTACCGAGGCGGACGGCATCTATCAGCCGGTGTTTGCGGTCAAGGGGCTTGCAGGTGCGGTCTACGAGATCACCGCTGCCGAGGACATCATTACGCCGGACAATACGCTCCGCTATGCGGCCGGAGAGGTCGTCGATACCGTGACCACCGACGAAACGGGACTTGCCGAAAGCAAGCCGCTGTATCTCGGCAAATACGAGGTCAGAGAGGTCACGGCGCCCACCGGCTATGTGCTGAACACCGAAGTCCACACGGCAGAGCTTGTCTATGCCGGGCAGGAGGTCGAGATCACCGAAACTGCCGCCGACTTCTGCAACGAGCGGCAGAAAGCCGCCGTTTCTCTGGATAAGGTCTTGGAGCAGGATGAGCGTTTCGGCATCGGCACGAGCGGCGAACTTTCCGCCGTGACCTTTGGACTGTTTGCCGCCGAGGAGCTGACCGCCGCTGACGGCGGCATCATTCCCGCCGACGGCCTGCTGGAAATTGTGTCGGTGGACGAAAACGGTCACGCCGTCTGCAAGACCGACCTGCCGTTTGGCAGCTACTATCTCAAAGAGCTTTCCACAGACGAACACTATATCCTCTCCGACGAAAAGTACCCCATCGTATTTGAATACGCCGGGCAGGACACGGCGCTGGTGGACATCAAGGCAAACGGCGGCGCACCCATCGAAAACAAGCTGCTCTACGGCGAGATCCACGGACTGAAAAAGGACGAGGACGGCAGCGGCCTTGCCGGTGCGCTGATCGGACTGTTCCGTGCGGACTGCACCGAGTTTACGACTGAAAACGCCATCCTGACTGCCACCTCTGCCGAGGACGGCAGTTTTTCTTTTGCCCGTGTGCCTTACGGCAACTGGATCGTGAGGGAGATCGAAGCTCCGACCGGCTTTGTGCTGTCGGAGAAAACCTATCCCGTGACCGTCGATGCGGACGGTGCGGTGATCGAGGTGGAGATCGAAAACACCCGCATCCGTGGCACGGTGCAGCTCACCAAGATTGACCGGGACTATCCCGACAACAAGCTGACGGGTGCGGAGTTCACCGTCTGCCGTGACAGCAATGGCAATAAGAAGTTGGATGCCGACGATGCACTGGTCGGCACGCTGACTGAAACCGGCATCGGCGTTTATGAAATGTCCGATTTGCTCTACGGCGGCTATTATGTCAAAGAAACGAAAGCGCCGGAGGGCTTCTATCTGGATGAAAACGCCTACTATTTCGAGATCGCTGAGGACGGCAAGACCGTGACCGTGGAAAACGAGGCCGGAAAGGGATTTGTCAATGCGCCGCAGATCGGCTCTCTGAAAATCATCAAGACTTCCTCGGACGGCAAAATTGAGGGCTTTTCGTTCCGTGTCACCGGTCCGAACGGCTATGTCGGCGTATTCACCACCGACAAAAACGGCGAGATCATCATTGATGATCTCCGCATCGGTGAGTATGTGGTGTCCGAGGTGTCGGACGGTGCATCTTCCGCCTATGTGCTGCCCGCCGACAAGACGGCATCCGTGTTTGAGGGTGCGGTGACGAAAGTGGAGATGCACAACGAACTCCGTGACACGCCGAAAACCGGGGACGACAGCAATCCCGCCCTGTGGCTTGCCCTGCTCGGCATTTCCGCTGCAGGCGCTGCCGCACTGGGCGTAGCCGGATTCAAAAAACGCAGAAAGGAGGGCACGGAGTAATGGAGCTGAAAACCATTCTTGCGATCGGACTGGTCGTATTTATCGTCGGTGCTTTGATCTTCCTGAAGATCAGATCCAAGAAAAAGTAAGCCTTGGGGCAGCGGATTTCGCTGCCCTTTTACATATCCCGAAAGACAAAAAAGGAGGCAAAAATCATGGTTCATTTCTTTGATTCGGACATAGCGAAAAAGTACGGAGTCAATGCGGCGGTGCTGGCCTGCTTCCTTTGGGACTGTATCGAGCAGAAAAGCACCGAATCGCCGCAGCTCCATGAGGGCAAGGTCTGGGTACGCTGTTCGGTGCAGATGATGACCGGCTTTTTCCCGTTCCTGTCCTATGATGAGATCCGCTACGCCCTGAAACGGCTGGTCAAGGGACAGATACTCACCAAAGGACGGTTTAACGAGAGCCGCTTCGACCGCACGAACTGGTACGCCTTTACCGAGTTCGGACAATTCCTGATGGCAGAAAGCGAGGGACGGACGCAATGAAGGACGGCAGACACATCATTTGGAGCAACGACATTGACTACGACGACTGGCGGGAAGACTTGGAGGAGCAGTACCCCGACCTCACCGAAGCCGAGCGGATGGAGCGGATGTATGAGCTGAACGGCGACTATCTGGACGACGAGCGCTCCAATCTGGACATTCAGCTCTCCCGTCCCATTCTCGTTGTCGGTGATCTGGGGCTTTGGCACGGCCGCCGCATGGGATATAAGGAAATTCCGAGCGGTAATATCCGGGACTGCCTTTACAGCGAACGGGATATTGATTACAGCACTTGGTATGTGGATAAAAACGGTGACTTCCGCTGCGATGCCATCCATCACGATGGCACGAACCATTATCTTTACCGTGCCTATAAGGACGACGTGAGCGACACGCAGATCGAGAATCTGAAAGAAAAAATCTACCGGGGCATTGCCACCCGTGCGGACATTACAAGAGTGACCCGCAGGCTTGGCGACGAGATCGCCCATGTTTACGGTTTTCCCATTCCCCGCAGGCAGGCACCGGTACAGGAGCGATAACGGAGGCAGCTATGATGAATGTATCAGATACAAGGAACTGCGCTTTTGAAGCCTTTATTACCAACCTCGGCAAATACAACGAGGGCTTTTTGGTGGGCGAATGGGTGAAGTTCCCTGTGACCAATGAAGAAATGCAGGCGGTTTTCCGGCGCATCGGCATCGGGCGGCGCTATGAGGAATGGTTCATCACCGACTATGACTGTCCGGATGCGGCCATCAGCAAGGTGCTCGGAGAATACGAGAGCCTGAGTGAGCTGAACTATCTCGCTGGGCAGATCATGGAGCTGCGGGAGAGCGACGATTTCTGGCAGGCGGTTTTGGACTTGGGCGAGAACACCGGCAGTGTGCAGGAGCTGATCAACCTGACCGAGAATTTGGACTGCTTTGATTACCTGCCCGGCGTGCAGAATGACTATGACCTCGGCTATTACTGGATCGAGGAAAGCGGCTGCTACGACACGAGCAATCTCGGCGCGCTGGCAAACTATATTGATTATGAGGGATTCGGACGGGATATTCGGTATGAAGAAGGCGGCGTGTTCGGAGATAACGGCTATGTGCGGTCAAACGGCGGCCGCTTTGTGGACATCTACGACGGCGACATCGAGAACATCCCAGAAGAATATCGGATCAGTTCATCCGCCGTCCCCGTCCGCTCCACAGCCCCACGGCAGACGGAACAGCCCGAACGATAAAATTTGCACCTTTGATATTGCCTTGCGGTTTGGGTATAGTATAATAAAAACGAGAAGGAAGTGAACACCGTGAGCGACAGCTATTTTGACCTGCCGTCCCGCATTGAGGACGATTTTGCCGAGATCGACAGCGATATTGTGATGGATCTGCAAAACACCAACGAGGACTATGCCGAGCTTTCCGACCGTATGGACAAGCTGAAAACGCAGTACCCCGTCATCGACAAGATGAACGAGGGCAGTGGCGAGATCCGCATGACCGCAGAGGAACATCGGGCGTATGTGGACTATCTGAACCTTGTCCGCCAAATGGAGGACATGGAACGGCAGCACATCTACTTCCGCGGACATACCGATGCCGTGGCCTACCTCAAAAGAATCAAAGCGATATAAGTACGACGAAAGCGGTGCAGAGAACTCTGTGCCGCTTTTCTGTTAGCAGAAATGCAAAACGATTCGAAAAAGATGCTCTGTATAAAAAGTTTTTCTGAATTTTAAGTAAAAACTATTGACAAAAACGGCGTTTTTGGCTATACTAATAGCAAGGAGGCGATACCATGATCGTTAGACCCTACTATTTGGATATACTGAAAACCTATCGGGATGTTCCGCTGGTGAAGATCCTTGCCGGAATCCGCCGCTGCGGGAAATCGACCATTTTGGATATGCTGAAAGACAACCTGCTCGGCAGCGGCATTGCGGAAGACCATGTGATCCATCTGCGCTATACCTCGGAAGAGCTGGACGACAGCATGACCGCCAAGCAGATGTATCGGGATATAAAAGAAAAAATGACCGACAGCGAACGCTACTATCTTCTGCTGGACGAGGTGCAGGAGGTGGACGGCTGGGAAAAGGCAGTCAACAGTCTGCTGGAAGATGCCAATACCGACATTTATGTGACCGGTTCCAATTCCAAGCTGATGTCCAGTGAGATCTCCACCTATCTGACGGGGCGTTATATTTCCATTCCCGTTTTTACCCTGTCCTTTGCCGAATATCTGGAGTTTAAGAAGGACAGCGGACGCGCACCGAAAGAGCTTTTGAACGAGTATATCCGCATGGGCGGCTTCCCCATCGTTGCGCTCGGAAATTTCGATGAGCGTTCGTCTTATCAGATCGTCGAGGGGATATACAATTCCGTTATCACCAGCGACATCACCAAGCGGCATAATATCACGAACTTTGACCTGTTCAACCGTGTGGTGAAGTATGTCGTAGAGAATGTCGGCAAGACTTTTTCCGCCAATGCTATCGTGAAATTCATGAAAGGCGAAGGACGCTCCCTCTCGGTGGAAGCGGTCTATAACTATCTGGAGTGGCTGGAAAAAGCTTTCGTGATCTATCGCTGCCAGCGGTACGATATGCAGGGCAAGACTGTCCTCAAAACGCAGGAGAAGTTCTACCTTGCGGACGCTTCCCTTAAATACTGCATGATGGGCTTCAACCCGAAATCCGTTGCCGCCATGCTGGAAAACATCGTATACTTTGAGCTTCGGCGGAAGGGCTATGATGTGTATATCGGCAAAAACGCAACCAAGGAGATCGACTTCGTAGCCGTGCGGCGTGACGAGCGGATCTATGTGCAGGTGTGCCGCAATCTGCCGGAGGAATCCGACCGGGAGGTTGCCAACCTGCTGGAGATTAAAGACCATTACCCGAAGTATGTGGTGACGATGGACGAACTGGCCGCAGGCAACATCAACGGTGTCAAGATCGTACATCTGGCGGATTTTCTGCTAAGCAAGGATTATTAAACGGTTTCTGCATATAAAACGGTCGAGATATATGCAGATAATCGCATAGCCGGACGGCTTTCATCCATGTGAGAGCTATCCGGCTTACTTTTTGTAGCAGAGTGTTGTAGCAAGCTGCTACCCTCCCAGTTCGGAAAAATGTGTGAATTTGCAATAGAAAAGGCCGGAAAAATGTGTGTCCATCTTCTGAAAGGTCGGAGGCTGCTATGAAACGGCAGTATATTGGACATACCAATGCCGTGGCCTACCTCAAAAAAATCAAAGCGATCTGACGCAGACGGCACGGAAACCCCGTGCCGTTTTCTGCATATACAGTTCTGTTATCTGCATATAAAACGGTCAAAGTATATGCAGATAACTACATAGCCGAGAGGTTTTCATTTTGAAAGCCCCTCGGCTATTTTTATGTCAGAACGGAGGTGAAACATATGCCATATATCCCGCCGGAGGTGGTGGCAAGAGCCCGTGAGATGGATCTGCTGACCTATCTGCGGACTTATGAACCGCAGGAGCTGGTGCATTTCGGGGGCGGCACCTACTGCACCCGTGAGCACGACAGCCTGAAAATCTCCAACGGCAAATGGTGCTGGTTTTCCCGTGGAATCGGCGGCTGCTCGGCGCTGGACTATCTCATCAAGGTCAAAGAGATACCCTTTACGCAGGCGGTCGAAACCATCATGGGGAATCTGTCAGCGGCACCGCCTGCCTTTGCCCCTGCTCCGAAAGCGCCGAAAGAAAAGGTGCTGCTTCTGCCGCAGGCCAACCGCTGTGCCACACACGCCGTCGAATACCTGCACCGCAGGGGCATCGGCTATGAGCTGATCGACTTCTGCATCCAAACCGGCCGCCTTTACGAGAGTTATCCCTATCATAATGTGGTGTTTGTGGGCATGGACGCAGACGGAAAGCCCCGCTATGCCAACCAGCGAGGGATCGGCTCGGACTTCATCGGGGATGCCAACGGCAGCGATAAGCACTATTCCTTTGGAATCCCTGCGGCGACCGCAAGCGATACGCTCCACCTGTTTGAATCGGCGGTGGATCTGCTGTCCTACGGGACGCTGCAAAAGCTGGACGGCAAGGACTGGCGCGGCGAAAATCTGCTTTCCCTCGCCGGTGTCTACAAGCCAAGAGCGAAAATCGAGGAAAGCAGCCTGCCCGCCGCACTGGTGTGGTATCTTGCCGAACATCCCCATATCCGCCGTGTGGTGCTGCGGCTCGACAACGATGCCACGGGACGGATCGCCGCAGAAACCATCAAGGCCCTGCTGCCGAGAAAATATGCGGTCACGGTGGACATCCAGCCGCCCCCGCAGGGCAAGGATTACAACGACTGCCTTTGTATGCGGCTGGGGTTGCCCATCACCAAGCGCGGAGAAAGGAGCAAAGAACGGTGAGTGACTTTATGAGTCCGGGACGGCGCATCAGGCACTATCGTATGCTGCGGGGCATGACGCAAAAGGCGCTGGGCATCGCCGCAGGCTTTTCGCCCGAAACCGCCGACATCCGCATTGCTCAGTATGAATCCGGCGCAAGGATGCCGAAACACGATTTGCTCTGTACGCTGGCGGAGGCGTTGGGTGTTTCGCCCTCGGCGCTGGACATTCCCCGTATCAAGAGCCGTGAGGTGCTGAACCAACTGCTGCTTGCGCTGGAGGAAGAATATGCTCTGAAGGTCACGATTACGGAAAACAACGGAAGGAGCAAAACCGATGAAAACCTATATGGTTACGATCACCGAAACAATGCAAAAGACGGTCGAGGTTGAAGCCAACTCCCGTGAGGAAGCTGAGAGAATGGTTGAGCAAAGGTGGAACGACAGCGAATATGCTCCCGGTCATCTTGTTAGGGTGGATTTTTCTGCAAGAGCCACTGAGCGCAGCCGTGACCATGAACGATGAAAGGAGTTTTCTATTATGAGTGAAGAAAAGAAAATCAAAGTAGTTCTGCTGGAGCCGGGCAAGCTCGCCCGCACCGCCGAGATCGATGCGTCCCTTGCTGGGATGCAGAAAGTGGTGGGCGGTCTGATCGAGCCGTTCTATCCCTTTGAGGAGCAGGTTTGCATCGTCTGCAATGAGGAAAGCAAGATCAACGGGATGCGCCCGAACCGCAGCGTAAAGAACGACGACGGCGTGATGGTGGATTTTATCTTCGGCCCTGCCTTTATCTGTGACTGCCGTGGCGAAAATCTGGACAGTCTTTCCGATGAGCAGCTCGACCGCTACGGCAAGATGTTCCGTTACCCCGAACACCTTGCGAGGGTGAACGACACGCTGCTCGGCATCCCGTACCGCCCGCAGTCGGAGCAGGAACGGTGATATTATTTCGGTCGGTGGCAAAATGTTCGGCCTATGGGACGAACGCTATGCACTGTACCAGCAAGCATCGCCGTTGTGATACCACAACGGCACTTGTCAGGGAAATCCCTGAAACCCTTTTCGTCCCCGCCCATGCGGAGGGCGATATTTTTATACCCGAAAGGAGGTCACAGCCGGTGAATGACTCCATGACCTTTTTGGACTTTTTCAGCGGTGTCGGCGGTTTCCGTAAGGGCTTTGAACTTTGCGGCATGGTCTGCAAAGGTCACTGCGAGATCGACAAATTCGCAGACCGCAGTTACCGCGCGATCCACGATGTAAAGGAGGATGAATGGTATGGCGAGGACATCACCAAAACCGAGCCCGCCGACCTGCCGAGAGTCAACCTCTGGGCAGGCGGATTCCCGTGTCAGGACATTTCTGTATCTGGCCGGCAACGAGGGCTTGCAGGCAAGCGAAGCTCTCTCTTTTTTGAAATCGTTAGACTCCTCAAAGGCACGCCTGCCGAGGATCGACCCGAATGGCTTGTCCTTGAAAATGTTAAAAATCTGCTCTCCGTTAATCGAGGATGGGACTTTGCGACCGTTCTCCATTCGTTGGCCGAAATCGGCTATCATATCGAATACGGACTGCTTAATTCACGCTTCCACGGCGTTCCGCAAAACCGGGAACGCATCTACCTTGTCGCTTATCGACATTTTAGAGCCGAGGGTGGACGAAAAATATTTCCTGTCACAGCAGGCGACGGCAAGGCTCTTATACAACTGATCGGCGGCACGCAGGGTAAGCGGGTCTATGACCCCGCAGGCGTGAGCTGCACGCTGATGAGCGAGGGCGGCGGCTTTGCCGGTCGCACGGGGATGTACTTCATCGACCTGTGCAAAGGTGAACCGAGGCTGACCGAACACGCCCGCTGCATCAAGGCAAGGTATGACAGCGGCATTACCAACCACAGCGGCGACAAAAGCGGCGTTCTCTGCATGAGCTGCGAGTGCCCAAACCGCACCGAAGAAACGGCGCTCATTCAGCTAAAACGGGGTGATCCGAAAATCTTGGAGCAGGATCACACCAAATGCCTAATCGCAGGCTATGACAAGATTGGGGTCAGCAACCGGGGCGAAAGCTCCGGCATTTTTTATGGCTGCCGTGCCGTTCTCACACCCGACCGGGAAAACAAGCGGCAGAACGGACGGCGCTTCAAGGAGTGCGGCGAACCGGCTTTTTGTCTGAACACGCAGGACAAGCACGGCGTTTATCTCTGCGCCTGCGATTCCTGCGAATACGCTTTGCCCGTAAAGCGGGCAAAGGAGGCAGATCAGAGCAAACCCGAAAACGGCTCTGCGCTTCCGCTTGGCTGCGGGCGCATCCGTAAGCTGACGCCTCGTGAGTGCTGGCGGCTACAAGGCTTTTCGGACGATATGTTTGACCGGGCTGCCGCCGTCAATTCCGATGCCCAGCTATATAAGCAGGCGGGCAACGGCGTGACGATCCCCGTCGTGTATGCGGTCGGTAAGCGGATCGTCGAAATACAAAATGAATTAGATAAGGAGAGCCTATGAGAAAGCGCAATGTTCACATTCAATTCTGGCTGGACAAAAAGGAAGCTGAGGCGTTTCAGAAGAAGGTCAAAAAAAGCGGCCTTTCCCGTGAAGCGTATCTTCGCCACTTGGTCAATGGTCTTGTGCCGCAGGACGCACCGCCGCCCGACTATTACGCCATGATGCGGGAGCTCCACGGGATCGGCAAGAATCTCAATCAGATCGCCGCAAAAGCTCATACCCTGAACGCACTGGATGTGCAGCGGTACGACGAGAACTGCCGCAAGCTGGACGAGGCCATCAAGACGATCACCGCAGCGGTCATTCTGCCCCGTCCGATGAAGTGACGCTTATGGCGACGACATCAATTTGGCGGGTAAAAGGCTGGCTCGGCAAGGTGGTGATCTATGCGGAAAATCCTGAAAAGACGGCGAACCCGAAATTCTACGCCGATCGGGAACTGACCGAGCAGGACGGGCAGCAGCTTACCGATGTGATCCGCTACGCCGTCAATTCCGAGAAAACGCAGAAAACGGACGGCGAGGACGGCGCACCACTCCACCGCTTTGTGTCGGGCATCAACTGCTCTCCCTCCACCGCCCGTGATGAAATGCTGGCGGTGAAAAAGCGGTTCGGCAAGGAGGACGGCACGGTGGCCTATCACGGCTATCAATCCTTTGCCCCCGGCGAGGCCACGCCCGAACTGGCACATGAGATCGGCGTAAAGCTGGCAGAGCGACTATGGGGCGACCGCTATCAGGTGATCGTCGCCACCCACCTTGACAAAGAAAATCATCTGCACAATCACTTTGTCGTCAACACCGTATCCTTTGCGGACGGTATCAAATACCACCGCACCCGAAAGGACTACCACGATATGCAGACGGTTTCCGATGCGCTTTGCCGGGAATACGGGCTGTCGGTGATCGAACACCCGCAGCAAGGCCGGGGCAAGCAATACGGAGAATGGCGTGCCGAGCAGGAACAGCGACCCACTTGGCGGGGACTGATCCGTGCAGACATTGACGAGGCGATACGGCAGACCATGACCGAGCGGCAGTTCTTTGACGCTTTGCGGAAAAAGGGCTATGCGGTGAAGATTGGCAAGGATATTTCGGTCAAACCGCCGGGCAAGGAGCGATTCGTGCGTCTGATGCGTAATTTCGGTGAGGACTACTCTCTGGATAACATCCACAGGCGCATTTTATCCCAGAGCCGCCCCAAACGGGAAAAGCCGAAACAAACGTCGGAGATCCTGCGGATCAGGCTGATCGGCAGCCTGAAAACCGCCCGAAAACTGACCGGCTTTCGGGCGCTGTATGTTCACTACTGCTATCTGCTGGGCATCTTCCCGAAGAACCGTCCGCAGCAAAGCAGAAAACGGATGCACTTTCTCTTGCGGGAGGATCTGTTGAAACTGGACGCCATCACCGCCGAAACAAGGCTGCTCATCGGGCATCGGATCGATACCGCCGAGCAGCTTTTTTGCTACCGTGACGAGGTAAACGGAAAAATCGAAGCCCTGACATCCGACCGAAAACAGCTTTATAAAGCACAGCGAACGGCGGCGGTGAAATCCGATCCCGAAAAGGCAGCGGAGGTCAAAGCGCAGATTGCCGCACTTTCCAAAGAGCTTACCTCACTGCGAAAGGAGGTGGTTTTATGTAACAGCATTGCCGAGCGCTCCGGTGTGATCCAAGAGAAAATCAAAGCCGTCCGTGAGGACGAACAACCCGAAAGAAAGGCGAAATGTGACCGCACTGAGCAGCAGAAAACCGTCAGATGATCGGCGGTCACACAAAATTCGCAAGCGAATTTTCTAAGCACGAAGGAGATGATGAAGTATGTACAATTCCGGTGACGCAGCGGAGCAGGTCGTGCGGATCAGTTTGGAGGGTACGGAAGTTGCCCTGAAGCTGACCGGTTCGGCGGCAAAGAATATCGCCGCCATGCTCTACGCTGTCTGGAAAAACCGAGATAAGAACAAAACCAAAGGCCACCAGCGGCTCTCTGCCATGCTCAAAAGCGGCAAGGAGCTGAAAGTGTTCACCGTCAGCGAAGAGCATCTGAAGCAGTTTGCGACCGAGGCCAAGCGGTACGGCGTTGTCTACTGTGCCCTGCGGGGCAAAGAGCGCTCTGCTGACGGTATGGTAGACATTATGGTGCGTGCCGAGGATGCGTCCAAGATCAACCGCA
>ERZ1673752.2457-NODE-2457-length-20603-cov-8.476397_pt1 | contig 20603 bp, 23 predicted proteins | sample MGYA00580195_ERZ1673752 | MGnify/ENA primary metagenome ERZ1673752 (study PRJEB41218, sample SAMN15661744) | gut metagenome | host: Homo sapiens | place: Canada: London | collected 2015-08-20/2019-03-30 | study: EMG produced TPA metagenomics assembly of...
CTCTGTTCGATGCTACTCAGACAATGGTTCTTCCACTTGAGAATGGCACAACAGAGGTTCAGGTTGTTTCCTGGTATGACAATGAGAACTCCTACACAAGCCAGATGGTTCGTACAATCAAACACTTTGGTAAACTGCTTAACGCTTAATCAGAAGCAGAGTAGGGTTTTCGAATGCTGACAAGCTATGGCTTGACAGCATATGAATAAGACTCAGAGAAGGGTCCGGTCTGAATAGGACCGGACCCTTTTGTCTGTATAAAAAGTTAAATTTTATAAGGAGGCATAACAAGATGCTGAATAAGAAATCTGTTGATGACATCAACGTAAAAGGCAAAAGAGTCCTCGTAAGATGTGACTTCAATGTACCTCTGCAGGACGGCAAGATTACAGATGAGAACCGTCTGGTAGCAGCTCTTCCTACAATCAAGAAGCTTGTTGCAGATGGTGGAAAGATTATCCTTTGCTCTCACCTTGGAAAACCGAAAGGAGAGCCGAAACCGGAGCTTTCTCTTGCACCTGTTGCTAAACGTCTCACAGAGCTTCTCGGACAGGAAGTGAAATTCGTTCCAAGCCCGGTTGTTGTAGATGACACTGTAAAAGCAGCAGTAGCTGACATGAAAGACGGCGAGATCATTCTTCTTGAGAATACCCGTTATCGTGCAGAAGAGACTAAGAACGGTGATGAATTCAGCAAGGAACTTGCTTCTCTTTGCGATGTATTTGTAAACGATGCATTTGGTACCGCTCACAGAGCACACTGCTCTAACGTTGGTGTTACCAAATATGTAGATACAGCTGTTGTTGGATATCTGATGCAGAAAGAAATCGATTTCCTCGGAAACGCTGTAAACAATCCTGATAGACCATTCGTAGCTATCCTTGGCGGCGCTAAGGTTTCCAGCAAGATCTCTGTTATCAACAACCTTCTTGACAAGGTGGATACTCTGATCATTGGTGGTGGAATGTCCTATACATTCTCCAAGGCTATGGGCGGACACATTGGTGTTTCCCTTTGCGAGGATGATTATCTTCAGTATGCATTAGACATGATGAAGAAGGCAGAAGAAAAAGGCGTTAAGCTTCTTCTTCCGGTTGATAACAGAATTGGTGATTCCTTCTCCAATGATTGCAATATCCAGGTTGTAAAACGTGGTGAGATTCCGGATGGATGGGAAGGAATGGACATCGGACCAGAGACAGAGAAACTTTTCGCTGACGCTGTAAAAGATGCCAAGACAGTTGTTTGGAACGGACCGATGGGCTGTTTCGAAATGCCGAACTTCGCTCATGGCACAGAGGCTGTTGCCAAAGCTCTTGCTGATACAGATGCTACAACTATCATCGGTGGTGGTGATTCCGCAGCAGCAGTTAATATCCTTGGCTATGGTGACAAGATGACACACATCTCCACAGGTGGCGGTGCGTCTCTTGAATTCCTTGAAGGAAAAGAGTTACCTGGTGTAGCAGCAGCTAACGATAAATAAATAGAGCACTTAATGAAAGCAAGCTGTAAGCGCAGCTTGAATTATGTGCGAATTTGGTTCGAAGGAACTTAATGAGAGCAAGCCAACGGCGCAGACCAGCTGACTTTCATATATGGTGATGTCGCCTGCCGGCGACATGTCCGTTTAGTGAATCGAACTTCCTTATCACACAAAAGGAGATATATAAAATGTCTAGAAAGAAAATTATTGCCGGAAACTGGAAAATGAACATGACTCCAAGTGAGGCAGTTAAATTAGTTGAAACTTTAAAACCATTAGTAGCTAATGATGACGTTGACGTAGTATTCTGCGTACCGGCTATTGATATTCTTCCTGTAGTTGAGGCTGCAAAAGGCTCCAACATCCAGGTTGGTGCTGAGAACATGTACTTCGAGGAGAAAGGTGCTTTCACAGGCGAGATTTCCCCGAACATGCTTACAGACGCTGGTGTTAAATACGTAGTTCTCGGACACTCTGAGAGAAGAGAGTACTTCGCTGAGACAAGCGAAACTGTAAACAAAAAAATGCTTAAAGCATTTGAGCATGGAATTACTCCAATTATGTGCTGTGGAGAGACTCTTGATCAGAGAGAGCAGGGCGTAACTATGGACTTCATCCGTCAGCAGGTTAAAGTTGGTTTCCAGAATGTTACAGCTGATCAGGCTAAAACAGCCGTTATCGCTTACGAGCCAATCTGGGCTATCGGAACTGGTAAAACAGCTACAACTGAGCAGGCTCAGGAAGTTTGCGCAGGAATCCGTGCTTGCATCGCTGAGATCTATGATGAGGCAACTGCAGCAGCAATCCGCATCCAGTACGGCGGATCTGTAAACGCTAAGACAGCTCCGGAGTTATTTGCTCAGGCAGACATCGACGGCGGTCTTGTAGGCGGTGCATCCCTGAAACCAGAGTTCGGCGATATCGTAAACTATAACAAATAATAAAATAATAGCTATTTTTTAGCTAATGTGTCCAAGCGAGAAGTAATTAAACGCCCCTAAACACAAGGATGATTGGTAAATATTACCAATTGAATTGTGGGTAGGGGCGTTTTATAATTTACCTACTATCACCTTTTGGTATCACTTTTGGAAGGAAAAATCACTGTCATTCAAATAAGCAGAAATAATGAAATTAGGTATCGTAATTTACAGCCCTTTTTCACGTATTCTCCTACAAAATGTCGAAGGGCGTTAAATGCTGATAGTTAGGGCATTTAGCGGATTTTCGGGTAAGATGTAAGACTTTATAAATTCACATAGTTTATAAAAAAATGGCCCACTAAATGGCCCGCTACAATAAGCAAAGAGTTCTGATACAAAATAACGCAGGGAACACTCGTGATGCATGAGTGTTCCTTGTTTTTTTTTGAAGGCTGATCAAAATAGAAACTCTGTTTGCACATCATTTGATATGTAAACAGAGTTTTCGCATAACTGTGAAGGTGATAAACGCTAACATCTTTAAGGATAATATAAGCATTTTACAGCATATTAGATTTTATCAGCGACTAAAGTCAATGCTTTCATTATATTGACAAATTTGCGGTACTGGACATCGCCTTTGGACTTTACCTCGGAGATAAGCGCCGTTATTTCAGAATCTGATTCGGAGATTTCATCAAGCAGTAGATAATCAATACTGATATTCAGGACTGAACAAATAGAGACCAGCGTCTCCAGGGACATAGCTCTGGTTCCTCTCTCAATATGTCCGAGAAAGGCTGTGGAGATTCCTGTTAATTCTGCCAGTTGCTCCTGGGAGTAGGAATGGGCAATTCGGGATTGCCGTATCTTTTGACCAATTTCTGTGTAATCTATTGATTTCATTGGAAATTCCTCCTTGTTAGTAATGATTATGCAATCAAAATCTAAAAAGACGAATGTACTAAAAGAAGTAATTATTGACTGTAAGAATCAAAAGGAATATAATAATAACATGATATTTCAATTACGAAATAAAGGGAGGAAAGGAATATGCAAGTGGCACTAGCAATTTTGATTATTGTAATGGGAGTGGTTGTACATAGTATTTATAACAAGCTTTTTACAGTAATTCATTTTAGCTTTCGAAGTGTATTTACAGAATGGTTTTGGTGCATTGCAGTGGGTGGAATCATTGTGGGACTTGTTGGAAGCGCATTGGGATTATTATAAGGAAAATTCTAAAGATGAGGTAATAGTATGAGTGACAGTGTAGAAATACAAATAGCAAAAAAAGAATATAAATTGAGATCCGCAACTGGAACTTATATTGCGGCATTAGGAAAAGGTCGTATTTCCAATACAATTACAATGGATGAAGAAAAAATGACCATTCAGACAAAACCAGAGAAAAAAAGCACAATTCCGGTGCTTTACTATGAGGACATAACAGATGTAAGAGTAACAAAGAAAATCACAGGATATTATATTTTCTATATGGCTGTAGCGCTTCTCTGTTGCTTTGCAGCTCCTTATGCAATCGTACTGGTACCAGTTTTTGCCTGGCTGGGAATGAATCGTATTATTACAATTAGCTTGCGCAGCGGAAATCAGGCAGTGCTTTATTCCAGTGATAAAAAAGATGCAGAAGAATTTGTGGCTGCGGTAAAAAAGGCTGCTAAGCTTTCAGAAAATTAGTTTTGAAATATTAAGTGAATGGAAAAACGAACGAACAAGATGTTTTTTGTTCGTTTGTTTTGTATAAAGCAAAATTATTAGGGGTGCGGGCGGAAAATACATAGCACCTGTTTCAGTATATGCTGAGCCAGAATATAATCCACTGGCAGAAGATATCGAAATTCCGAGTGAAGATTATAATGAAATAAAAGAACTTGTTGATGAGTACCTGGATGAAGAGAAAGACCGGAAAAAGAAAAAAATTGCCAAAAAACTAAGAAAAAAAGATGAGGACATGATAAAACAGTGGCTTTTCAATTATGCTATTGATGAATGTGACTATAATTTAAAGAATACAGCTAAAATTGCAGAGCTTTATGAAATGGTGTATCCGGATGATGAATGTCAGGATGTATGGGACAATGTGTCAGGGTTTTGCCATCGGGGAATCTCATATGAGGATCAGATAAATACAATGCAGAGAAAATATGATTCTAACTCTATAGAGGTAAGCACAGGTACGTTTTACATATCAAATAAACTGGATACTCAATATGGAGATGGATTCGAAGGTGCTCTCAATAAATTTGCAGATTATCTGGAACCGGACAACACATTGGCTTATGCAGGATATGATCCATCAGGCACAGAGTGTGTGATTCTTACCGAAAAAGCTTTTGAATATGGTGGAAACCAAGAAATTGCTTATTCTTATGACGGAGAGAAAAGAACGGTATATACTACAGATGGATTTGAGCGAGAAGTACCAGTTTATGTACAAGTGGATATGAGTACTATGGATCAGCGAAATCAAGATGCAGCTAACGTTGCTAACATGAAAGGACAATTAAAGTGGGTTGAATATAGTATTCGTTACAAGCTGGAAGGTAAAACGACTTCAGAGGTTTTTGAAGGAGACTATATTTTCCCTGCTAGCAGTAAACGAGAATTGACAGATGAAGATTTGGAACTGTCAGAAATTAATGCGGAAATGATTCAGATTGGAATTAATGAGATTTATGCAAGACATGGACGGATTTTTGCAGATCCTAGCTGGGCTGCTTATTTTGATGGAAAGGATTGGTATAAAGGCATTGTTCAGCCGGAGGAATTTGATGAGAATATCTTTTCCCAGACCGAAAAAGACAATATAAATTTTTTGGAAGCAAAGTATGAATTGTATGGTGGAAGTAGTGTAACAGAAACATACGACGAGAATATTAGTTATGTTATCAACTGTGAAGATAGTACCACTTTATGGGAAGAACCAGATATTTCCTCTGCCGAACTTTGTCAGATCCCATTGGGAGCTGCGGTGAATGTATTACAGGGTGCTCCAAATGGTTTTGTGCAGGTTGACTATAACGGAATGACAGGATTTTGTTTGGGCTCTTATTTATCTGAGATACAATGAAAGTAAAGTTCTATAGCCGACCGCACAATAGAAAATCATATTGATGTAATATCTTCACAGAAGGAGGAACCCAATTACATAATAGCAACCTGTTATATGGAGCTGAAACGTGAGTATGCGTTTCAGCTCTTTTTACTTTCATCAAGGAGGAGTGAAATGTTAAACTACAAAGAATTCATGGAAGCGTTAAAACAGACAATTTATTCACAGACAGGCTGGAAATCTGACTGTATGGGGAGTCTGACGGATGAAGGACCGACATCGGATACGGCATTGGAGATTCATTATATGAATACAGACAGAGATGCATCTGTTATTTCAATCAGAGTCCCGGAACTGTATGCCAGATACCAGATTGGGGAAAGTATTACATCCATAGCGGATTCAGTTATCGGGACGATCCGTGAGGATGACAGATTCTGTCTGGCACAGGCGGTCAGCCAGTGCAAAAATTATGAGCTGGCAAAAGAGCATTTATTTATTAGTGCAGAAAGTATTTACAATGAGGAAGCACTGACACAGTGTATATATCAGACTGTGGGGGATATTGCGATTTGTCCAAACCTTAAACTGTTAGACCGAAACGGTAAGATGATCGGACTGAAAGTTGCACCGGAATTTCTGAAATTATGGAAGACAGATGAAAACGAAGTAATAAAGGCTGCAGTGAGGAATTCATCAAAATTATATCCTGCCAGATATTACAACTTTCTGAAAGCCCTGTTTATGCAGGAGTATAAAGGGGAAGATTTCATGGAAGAGGACAGTTCTTCCGTCCTTCTGGAAGGAAATGGGGACAAGTGTATCAGCACCACCATACTACAGCATGGTGCAGCTGCAATTTTCTATCCGGGAGTATGCAGAAAAATCTGCGAAGTATTAGGTGCAGAAAGTTTGTATCTGGTGTTCACATCTGTCCATGAAGTTATGGTATCTGCAGTAAGGGCAGATGTGTCAGTGGAAGAAATGCAGAGAAGACTGCACAACGGATTCAGGACAGTAAAAGAACCAGAAGAGAAGCTGACAGAACAGGTCTATTGCTATGATGGAAAAAGTAACTGCATCCGTCTGGCAAAAGGTGAGGGAAACGTGTTTCAGTGTGATGAATAAGGGGGAATCATAATTGCAGAGAATCATTATCAGTATTTTATCAGCAGCAGTTGTAATCTGGGACGAGATCATGAAAAGAAAAGGAGAGAAATAATTATGGCAGCAAATGTGGAGACAATGTTTTATACAAGAGAAAAACCATGGCACGGATTGGGAACAATGGTAGCAGAAGCACCAAATTCAAAGGATGCATTGCGCCTAGCAGGACTTAACTGGAAAGTTCTCCAGGAGCCAGTCTACACAGAAAATAAAGAACTGATCCAGGGGTACAAAGCGAATGTAAGAGACACAGACCGCAAGGTGCTGGGCGTAGTAACAGACCGTTACAAGGTAATCCAGAATGAAGAAGCCTTTGCTTTTACAGATACATTACTGGGCGAGGGTGTCCGTTATGAGACAGCCGGTTCCCTGCAGGAAGGACGCCGTGTGTGGATGCTTGCCAGACTGCCAAGGGAGTTTATCATTGGCGGTGAGCGGATCAGTCCGTATATGGTATTTTCCAATACCCATGACGGTTCGGGAGCCGTGAAGACTGCCCTGACTCCAATCCGTGTAGTCTGCAATAACACACTGAACCTGGCACTCCGTACAGCAAAGCGGAGCTGGTCTATGATCCATACTGGGGATATCAGTGGAAAAATCGAAGAAGCCAAAAACACACTGCTTCTGGCAGATGAATACATGACTGCGCTGGGACAGGAGTTTGAGGATCTGAGAAAAATCAAGCTGTCAGAGAAACAGGTATTGGATTATATTAAGATTCTTCTTCCAATGGAAGAAAATTATTCTCTGCTTCAGAAACGCGGTGTAGAAAAACTGAGAGCAGACATGAAAATGAGATATTTTGATGCACCTGATCTGAAAGGCGTTGGAAACAACGGATATAGATTTGTAAATGCAGTATCTGATTTTGCAACACATTCTACACCAAGAAGAAAGACAGCAAATTATAAAGAAAATATTTTCGCCAGGACAGCTGATGGCAATCCGATGATTGACCGGGCATATCAGCTGGTCAAGGCAGCATGAGTTACCGATGGGACTATCGCAATAAGCCGTTTTTATGCAGAATATGGATGTTAATCATAATTACATCTATATCGTGTATGGATATCAGCGGATGCGATAGTCCTATGTTTTTTCAAAGTATAGGAGACAGGCATAATGAACCAAAAAGTGAAAGAAGAATTAAAACAGGAATTTGTCCAGAAACTTTACGGAGAATTTTCCACTTACAGAGAACATCTGCTGAGTGAAAACCCGACTGATCTGATCGCCGAGGCATACAAGATTGAGACCTTTTCCTCATTATATGAGGTACTTCTGGCAAAATCTGCACAGCTTAGTGATGTTGCGCTTTTAAATCTTTTGAATATGTCAAGCGGGATTCTGGAAGGTATGTACAGGAAATGGCTTGGTGTAAAAGACCATTCTTACCAGGAACTGGAAGAGTATGTGGGACATGAGGTTGAAGATCTGGAAGGATACGACCTTCCGGAAGCAGTATAAAGAAGCAAGCGAAAGAAAACAGGAGGACAGGAATTATGAGACGAAAAATGACACCGACAGGGAACCTTACAAGAGAAGAATGGTTACAGCTTAGAAGAAACGGAATCGGTGGTTCCGATGCTTCTGTGATCATGGGAAAAAATCCTTACAGAAGTATTTTACAGCTGTGGGAAGAAAAAACAGGAAAGCTGCCAGTTACAGATAACGGAAACGAATTTACTTACTGGGGGAATGTGATGGAGCCGATTATCCGCAAGGAGTTTATGAACCGTACCGGGCTTAAGGTGCGCCAGAAACATGCAATGATTTTTCACGAAGAGTATCCATATCTGTTTGCAGATGTAGACGGAATTGTTACAGATGAGCGGGGGGAGAAATGTATCTTTGAAGCAAAGACAGCGAGTCAGTATAAGGCTGACCAGTGGGAAAATGGTGTACCCGAGGAATATGTATTGCAGGTACAGCACTACCTGGCGGTATGCGGCATGAATAAGGCATATATAGCGGCACTGATTGGTGGCAATAAATTTGTCTTCACCATAATTTACAGAGATGATTCCTTAATTGAAGAACTGATCGTCAAAGAAAAGGAGTTCTGGGAAGAGTGCGTACTTACGGACACAGAGCCTGTTGTAGATGATTCTGAGGCAACCCAGGAATATCTGAATACAAAATATAGCAATTCTGTTGCAAGTACGATTCAGCTTAATGTAGACATGAAAAAAGTTATAGCAGAGTACCAGGACGTTGATTCAAAAGTCAAAGAACTTGAGAAAAAGAAAACTGGACTTGCCAATCAGATCAAGGCTGTTATGGGGGCATACGAGACTGGTGAACTAGATGGAATTGTTGTTTCCTGGAAGAAAATCAGCCGGGAATCTGTGGACGGCAGAAGGCTTCGAAGAGAAAAACCAGAAATATTTGCAGAGTACAGCAATGTCAGCTCATATAGAAAATTGTCTGTTGCATAGGGATTACAGGGGGAAAAACTAATGGCAGAAAAAAGAATCCGGAATTTAAATCCGGAAGAGATTGAGTGCCGTGTAGGTGCAATCATGGAGCAGGGGATTACTCTGCTCCTTTATAAAAATGCAAGGGTAGACCAGACCATACTGGATGAGGCCTTTGGCATCTGCGGATGGCAGAGACGGCATAATATGATCGGAAATGAACTGTACTGCATTCTCAGTATCTGGGATGATGAGAAAAAGCAGTGGGTGCAGAAGGAAGACGTAGGAACAGAAAGCGACTATGAAAAGGCGAAAGGTGCCGCATCGGACTCTTTTAAACGGGCCTGCTTTAATATTGGGATTGGACGGGAGCTGTATTCGGCTCCTTTTATTTATATTCCCATAAATAAAGTGCGGATGGGCGAGAAGAATGGGAGAAAGTCTGTAAAGGACAGCTTTTCTGTGAAGATGATTCAGGTTTCTGCCGATAAGGTGATCACAGCACTGGAGATTGTAAACCAGAGAAGTGAAAAGGTGTTTAGCTATCAGATGTCAGAAGCAGCTTCCATACAAGTGGCAGATTCTGAGGGTGAGAAAACGCAAGTCCAGAGAATATCAGAGGAGGAAATTCAGATCTTGTATGCGGAGCTTGGAAGAACAGGGGTTACGATGCAGCAGATCCTGAAACGGTATGGAATCGCATCCATACAGGAACTGGACCAGGTGACTTATAAGAGAGCACTCAATGGCTTGAAACGGACGAAAAATGCAGCATAAAACAAAGCAAACGGAGGATAAATCAATATGGATTATAAAGAATTTGTGGAAGAACTGGTAAAGGAAATCGGGAAAGAAACAGGATTCAGAGTGGAATTTTGTGCAGCGGATGAAGAGGAAACACAGGATTGTATGAATGTGTTCACGAATGAAAATGGAAAGCTTCGACTGCTGACAGAGAAGATATATTGCAAAATGAAAACAGAGGGGAAAACGCTCTCTGAGGTTGTACAGGCAGTCAAACAGTCAACTGATGATTTTCTGAAAATGGGAATCCCAGGTAAGCTGAAACAGCTGCAGTGTTATGAGCAGGTAAAAGACAAGCTTTTTATCAGACTGCTTAATGTGGAGAAAAATAAGGAAGAACTGGAAAATTCGCTCTACAAACAGAATGGGGAAATTGCACTGACTTTATATATGAAGATTTCCAATGAGGACGGAAAACTTACGAGCTGCAAAGTACCTTTAAGCTATGTGGAGAAATGGCCTGTAAAGAAAGAGACTGTTTTTGAGGAAGCTATGAAAAATACCATGTCGATGATGCCGCCAAGAGTATGTGAAGTATTGAAGCTGGTTCAAAACCCAGCTTATGAGGGAGAAGATATTTATGCTTCTGATTATATTCCGGAAAAAGATGCGGTAGGAAACTGTATGAGCACCAGATTAAAAACAAATGGTGCAGTGGCAATCTTTTACCCGGGTGTTGCAAGGACATTCTGTCATAAGCTTGGGGCAGAAGGCTTGTATCTGGCATTTACAAGTGTTCATGAGGTGATGCTCCATGATGAGGAAAGTGTGGAGCCTGAAAATTTGAAAACAATTCTGGAAGAGACAATAGAAGAGGCAACCCCGGAAGAAGATGTGCTTACCAGACATATTTATCACTACGATCTGAAATCAGACCAGATTGAGATGATGGCGGCATAGTGTTGTGAATTAGTTTCTGGCTGGTGATTTTTGGGTGACCGGGATCACCAGCAAGTACTGTCAGAACGAAATGGTATCAAATCTAACGACCGTCAGATCTGGAACGGTATATATTGAGGCAAAACCAGTGAAACGGTTCACTTTAGATACTTTTTTTGATAACGTCAGTTTTGACACAGATGGAGGTTTATAAAATTTTCAGATTTAGGTAATTTCTTTTCATGGAAATACCGTATGGATTATGATATATTAAATATAGAAGAAACGGATATAGGAGGTGTCGAAAACGGCTGAGAAAAACAACATAAAACCGGATACCATACTAAAGACATTTTGGCGGGATAATGATCATTTTGCAGATTTATTTAATGCAGCGTTATTTGATGGAGAACAGGTGCTGAACCCTGCTGATCTCATGGAAGTAGATACAGATGTTTCCTCCATGGTGAAATTTAACAATCATGCAGAGACAGTTCAGAAAGTCCTGGACGTGGTGAAGAAAACAGCCTATGGAGTGGATTTTGTAATCTGGGGGCTGGAGAACCAGAGTAAAATTCACTATGCAATGCCTTTACGTCATATGATCGGGGATTCCTTTTCATATCTGAAGGAGTACAACGAGATTGCAGCCAGGAACAAGGCTGAGAAAGGGTTTGAGTCTTCCGACGAATTTCTTTCCAACTTAAAGAGGACAGACAGGCTCCATCCAGTGATAAGCCTGTGCGTATATTACGGCGAAAATGAATGGGACGGCCCGTTCTGTCTGACAGATATGCTGGAAATCCCTGAGAAACTGAAACCACTGGTATCCAATTACAAAATGAATCTGATTGAGGTAAGAAATAGTGAACCCCTGCGTTTTCATAACCCGGATGTAGATACGGTGTTTGATGTAAGCCGTTCTATTTATGAGCGTAACTTTGATAAGATCAACACCATATACCGGGATAAAAAAATTTCAGCAGAGCTTGGTGTGGTAATTGGGGCAATCACAGAATCTCAGAAATTGATAGATCAGGCATTGAAATCCGAAAAAGAAGGAGGTCAGATCAATATGTGTGGAGCATTGGAAGAGTTAGTAGATAAGGGCAGGCAGGAAGGAATCCAGAGGGGGCGCCTTGAAGGAATTTTAGCAAATATCAGAACCTGTAAAACCTTTCATATCAGTAAAGAAGATACAATTAAGAATATCGCAAAGGAGTTTTCTCTGCCAGAAAAAGATGCTATTGAATATGTAGAGAAATACTGGTAAGCAATTAGAACAACCAGATGTAACCTGGAGAGTGGAATCTATAAACAGATTCTGCTCTCTTTTTATTTTACATAGGAAAGGATAAACAGGATGATCTATGGATATTGCAGGATTTCGACGCCACGCCAGAATCTGGAACGACAGGTCAGGAATATTCGGAATAACTATCCTGATGCTGTTATAGTAAGGGAAATATACACAGGAACGAAAGTGCAGGGAAGAAAAGAGTTTACGAAATTGCTTAAAAAGGTAGCAAGTGGTGATACGCTTGTTTTTGACAGTGTTTCACGAATGAGCCGTACTGCGCAGGAAGGATATGGAATATATGAAGAGTTGTATAACCGGGGTGTGTCCCTGGTATTTTTGAAGGAGCCACACATCAATACCAGCACGTATCAACAAGCAATAGACAGCCAGTTGTCTATGAAAATTAATACAGGAGATCTGGCTTCGGATGAACTGATGGCTGGAATCTTGAATGCTGTCAATGGTTATATCTTAAACCTTGCCAGAAAACAGATTCTTCTGGCTTTTGAACAGTCAGAAAAAGAAGTGGCAGATCTGCACCAAAGAACCAGGGAGGGCATCGAGACAGCACGCCTTAATGGAAAACAGATTGGACTTCCGGCAGGAACCAAGCTGGTTACGAAAAAATCTGTGGAATCGAAGCGGTTAATCCGTAAGTACAGCAGAGATTTTGAAGGTGCGCTCAGCGACAAAGAGTGTATCGTTCTGATTGGGATTTCCAGAGGCTCTTATTATAAGTACAAACAGGCTTTGAAAGCGGTGGACAGGGAGACTCTGGAAAAATAATAATCTGAATGCCGATATAAGCCGTAATAAACTGGTAGCGACTAATATAAACCACTGTTTTTAAACTATATCGTAATAGAAATTAATGTGGAGGTGATGTTAATGTTGGATAATACGCCTGATACATTGACCTTAAAAGAACTTCAGGCAATTCTTCAAATTGGAAAAAATACTGCTCTCCATCTCGTGCATGAAGGAGCTATTACAGGACATAGGATTGGTGGAAAGTGGCTTTTCTTTAAAAAGGACGTGGAAGAGTATATTTTAAATAGCTGAAATTCTTGTCAGGGGCGTACCATGGTAAATGAACGTAAGGACTGAATGGCGATTGGCTGTTCAGTCCTTATGCCATCTCATCTGGAATCAGGCTGTACTTAACCGCCTTGTGACTTTGAGGACGATTTAATGAATTTGCTTCAAAGTTTGAAAAAATATTTCTGCGGATGCTGTAATATAATAGATATTTTTAACAGGAATGCAAATATGTTTGCTTTATTCACTTTCGGGAAGAACCGGTAAGACCTCAGCGTAAATCTTAGAAATAATGGTCTGTTCTGGAGCAAATTATGTGCAGATACATTTTATTCGGTTAAAGTGTCAAATCCTCATGCTGATATGGTCGGGAATATTTTCTGTGAATTTTATTGACCAAATTCAAAATATCAGCACGCATTTGCGCTAAATCTGCTTTACTGGTATGAAATTTTTTGCCAGTACGATAATTTACGGCATTTATCGCAAAATGTATATGTAAGTTATTGGTATCTGTATGGATTCCGTAAAATATCTGGTAATCTTTAAAAATGTTTTTGGCAATAACTTTGGCAATTTTGATTGTACAAGGAAGATCACACTTGTACTGTGATGGAAAAGAAATTACCATATGATACATTCTTCGTTTTGAATCTTTTTTATAATACTTTTGAACTTTTATTATTTGCTGATAAGCTTTTTTATAATCAGCACTAACGCCATAGCCGTTACTGTATGCAGCTTTAAATTTTTTTGTTTTACTGTGTCCTGCAACGTAAGTTAGTAGCTGCCTGATGTCCTTATTTTGCGGGTAGTGTTTTTTCGGGGAAATATTGATTACAAGTTGTCCCATAAATTATCAATCTCCTGTTCAATCTCTGGATCGTAGCCATACTTTTCCTGTATATCATTAAGAAGAGTTTGAATGGCACAAAGAACGTGGGGCGGTGGGCAGCATATGTTATTACTTTTTGATTGTATAATCTGTTTACGGATATAATCCGACATTTCCATATCCATATTGGAAGCGTTTGCTTTTATTTGTTCCTTTTCTTCGGATGATACACGTAGGTATATCCGTTCTGTTTTGTTTGTGTGTTTCATAATAATTATCTCCTATATATTAATAGTATATATTAACAGGATTCGCAAATATAAATTGGAGTAAAAGCCTGTTATTTTATGTGCAGATGCAAAAAAGCTTTGCACGAGAATAAATATCATAAAAAAGTTTGTACGCACATTTTTTAATGAAATGTATTGGCTGAAAATAAAGAATTATTTTACGCTAGTGAGTAAACTACGAGTCTTGATGGTTGAACATGGCGAGTCTATTATCTTATTTGATCTGGATGTGTTGAAAAAGATGGGAAAATTCCCAGTATTTCGGAGAATGAGCTGTTAAATTTACATATGTTTGTGGTAATATAGAGTTAAATTAAAAGATTGGATAATTTTTGGAGGGATGAAAATGAGTGAAACGGAAAATAAAACGAAATTTGCCGAAATAATCAAAGAATTGAAAGATGGTTTAGGGATGAATCTTAAAGAATTGGCAGAGTATGTGAATAGCCATTCGAGTACATTGTTAAATTTTGGTAGATTGGAATTTCAAGGGGTTAAATGGGAGGAAGGACGAATCAAACTACTCGCATTGTATTTTGGTGAAGAAATAGATTCTGATATAGAAAAATTTAAAGAAAATATTTGGAAAACAATGTCACTAGATGGAGATGATTACAAGAAATCTAAGGGAATATCGGAATTGGAAAAAAAATATAAGGATGATAATTTAAATGAATTTATATGCAATGTGAAGGAAAAGGTGAAGAAGAGGTATAATGATGCAAAAAATGGAAACTTGCAAAAATCGGATGAGGAAAGGAAGGTAATCCAGGAATATATATTGAGAAAGTATCCGCACATACAATTTGAGAATAAAGATAGTGGAATAATACCAGTAAAGTCGGATGTGCAAAAACCGGCAGCTCAAATAAATCCCGCTCTTACTGAAGTGGAGGAGGTAGAATTGTGTGTTAAAATGCTTGTGGAAAATGAAGGATTAATAAAGGATACAGAGCAAGAGCCAATTACAGAAAATCTTGAAAATGGGGAAGTTACCTCAAACTCTATAAAGGATAGCTTGAATAATACAATAGAACCAGAGGAGGATCTTGGTGGTTCTGAGAAAGATGAAAAGTCATTTGAGGTCAAGTATAATATATCGAAGGGAATAGTTTTATCCAGTGGTGCACAGACACACCTGGAAGCAGAAAAAGAATATCAAGTCGCTTGCTCCAAAAAAGATCCTGATGAGTATATACAGCATTTACAATGTGCTACTGAATTGGGGCATCGAGAAGCGATATATCGTTTGGGCGTTGCATATATTAATGGAGAAGGTGTAATTCACGATCCTCAAAAAGCCGTAGACTATTTTTTTATGGCCGGTAAAATGGGTTCGGCTGATGCTGTTAACCAGTTAAGATTTTGCTATATGAAAGGAAATGGCGTAGAAAAAAATGAAATGAAAGCAGTGTGGCTGTTAAATATTCTTAGAAAAATTCAATATCAGCCTCGAAATTCAACAGTAGATATTAGCCTGGATAAAAGTACAAAGTTGAAAAATAATTACAAGAAAGAATTGAAGAAGTTTGTACCGGAAACAGATGATGATTACAAAATTTATGAACTTGTTTGCGCTTGGAAGGAAAAGTGTAAATGATCAATAGTGTTAGATTAAACCTTTAGTGATGCTGTGGCAAAACTAAAGGTTTTTTGTTTTTATATAATATTCAAGCACTAAAATTGGTTATTTTAGATAATATAAAACTTTGAATTTTAGATAAAATTGGTTATTTTAACTAAAATGTTTGAATTTAGTAATGTGGAAAGGTAGAATATAACTGTGAACAGGGAAACGCTTCCAGTTATGTAATATTGGTGTGGTTCTACTGAACACGTGGGACACGCTATTCTTATAGGGAGAGATGAATGCTGAAAAGCAGTTTTGAATCTTAAGTTACTTTTCGCAAAGAACTTCTTTCATATATAAGAACGTTCAGTCTCACTGAAGATAACAGGCGCGCTGATTATTTTCAAATTAAATACATAATGAAAAATCATTTTCAAATAGGAGGTATTTATATGTTAAATTACGAAGTAAATGAAACAACAGATTGGGAAACCGCTTACGGAGAACAGCATGAACTGTACAAGGCTACAAAGAAGAAACTGAAAAAAAGCCGCCGTAAGATCAAACAGCTAAAGAAAAAGAAAGCCAACGCATATGGTACGGAAAAGCGTCATATTAAAAGGCAGTTGAAGGCAGCCCGGAATAAAGTCAAGGCGTTGGAAAAAAAGCTGGATGCTATGGAACAAGAAGTGCAAAGACGGAGCTGGGAATATCAACAGTTGAAAATGCAGGCAAAGTTTGAAAAAGAATTGCTTGCACTGAAAAGTGAAAGCCAACATACCGAATATATAATGAGGATACTGCTTCAGGAGGCACTTCCAGGATTAGTAAAGAAATATTTAAAATCGGATAGTGCTTGTAATAGAAGCGGTTCAAATTCAATAATTGATGACGCTCCGTTTACAATCACTGATCGAGATTAGTAAAAAAATGGTGGCGGAGAGAAAATCCGCCACCAGGAAAGGAGGCAAAGAAATGAACAGGTATAAGATAGAAGCTGGCAGTCTTTATTATAAGAACGAATTAGTTGCGGCTTTTATTCCGAAGATCAATGGCATTGATGTGTTGCATGACTGCGTAACTGATGTTTATACATACAAGTACCATGTTTCTGTGGAAACACAGGATTCTGCAACAACGCAGGAAAAAATATTTGAATTTCTGCAAAATATCCCTTTTCATAAGTATTGGAAGGAATGTGCAGGTGCTGATATGTTGTCGAAGCGGAAGAAAAGATTACTGAATGAATATTTGTATCTTTTAAGCCAGCAGGTAACAACCGAGACACAGGAATGCTTTAATTCTATAAGAAATTCCACTCCTGTGCTGTATGAGAAACCGAACTTGTCTGAATTGACAGAGTATTTAGCCAGCTTGCTGACGATAAAGGGGGGAGAAACGGAAATTCTTTTTCTGTGTAAGATGGCAGCACTTTTGAAGCCCTTGCTTGAAAAGGCTGATTATCCGATGAATTTTTTCGTGTTTCTTTATGGCCATTCGGGAGTAGGTAAGACATCTCTGGCGAAATTGTTTTTTGTTCAAGAATCAGGGCAAGACAAGAGTTTTAAAATGGATAACATGACGGAAATTTGCAAAGCACTGAAGGCTTACCAAGGTGATACAGTACTGGTTGATGACTATCACCCAGAGGCTTCTGATTATAGGAAGAAAAGACAAAACTCTGTAATTGATCTGTTGGCACGGCAAACGGATTGTTATGGTACTGCACTTGCTGTTTCTACCGCAGAGATTCGAGAAGGCTGCTTTTCGCTGCAAGACCGGGAAATTCAAATTGAAATCAGTGATACAGCTATAGATTGGAATAAATTTGCATATTGTAAGCAAAATATTTCTCAGTTTCAGTATGTTTTGTATGGAATATGCCATGAAATTTATGAAAATGAATCCTACATAGTAGAACTGATCTCCAAGGCTGCGGTGCGAAAGACTGGCAATTTCCGCATCACCCGTTATATAGAAACACTGAAACTGGTGATGGATATTTTAGAGGATTTGCTTGGAACAAAGCCGATATGGGAGATGTTGGAGAAAAAATTGCAGTATTCCAATATGAAGACACATTGGTACAAGCTCTTGGATTTGATTGAAGATAAGCAGACTCAATATATGAAGTGTCTCAGGGAACAGGAAAATGGGATAGACTGGATAAAAGTGTTTTACGAAATGCTTAATGATTCAAGGATTTTTCGTAGGGTTCCAGAAGATTATATAAAAAAGCATTCTGATGACAATGTGAAGGATGTTTATGTAGCTGGAAGCACTATTTATGTGGCAGAGTTTACTTTTCTTGCAGGCATACATAGATACTTTGAATACAGACCGGAGCAAAGTAAAGATGCACGAAGCTGTAAAAAGAAGATCGTTAATGCATTAAAGGCAGAAGAAATACTTCTGGTGGACAGCACAAAGGCTAATACTAAGAAAAAGTGTGGCAAGCGCTTTTATGAAATAGATTATAAGCGCTTACAGTACTTTTACAAATTGCAAAATATATAATAATTACAGAAAGTGGAGCAGAAGCTCTGATCCGCAAGGCTGAATTTAGTTATTATATATCATTTCAGCGAGACAAAGATAATCATTAAAATGCACTAAAGTTAAGGAGGATAAACCATGAATCAAAAAGTAAACGTTCCAATCTATGAAAAAGCTGCCCTTACAATCGAAGAGGCTGCTGAGTACAGCAACATTGGGCAAAACCGTCTTATTGCATTGCTGAAGGAGCCACGATGTACATTTGTGCTCTATGTAGGTAAGAAGAAGTTGGTAAAACGCCGGGAATTTGAACAGTTTATATCACGCAGCGTTCAAATTTAGCGGTGATCGACTGTAAATTGCCAACTGCATAAAAGGTTGTACAAAGGAGTCTCGGTGTGCTATAATACATTAGGTATCGGGGCTCCTTTGCATATATAATAGGAAGGAGCAGAACGACCATGGGAAAAGATTTAAAAGGCCGAGAACTGGGAAAGGGAATTTCCCAGGAGAAGAACGGATTATATTCAGCTCGTTATGTGGATAAAGCAGGAAGACGTAAGCATAAGCGGTTTAAAAAATTGCAGGAATGCAGAGTATGGATCGCGGATTCTGTTTATGTAGATGAGCATAGCGATATTACAACACCTTCAGAGATGCTGGTGGATAGTTGGTATGAATACTGGATTGATATTAAAAAGAAGACGGTGCGCTGTAATACCGTAAGAAATTATCAGGAAAGATACAAACAAAATATTCAGCCTGTGATTGGAAAAATGGTACTTTCAGAGGTAAAAACATTGCACTGCCAGTTGATTTTTAACCAGATGGCAGAAAAGGGATACCGAACCAGCACAATATACCAGACAAGGATTGCTTTATTTAATATGCTGGAATTTGCCAGAGAGAATGACGTGATCTGTAGGAATCCTTGTAAGAGGTCTGTTAAGAGCGACATGGGGAAGCCGTCCCAGAAGAAAAAAGCTCTGACCAGGGAGACACAGAAGCTTTTTCTGGAAAATGCAGCAGGGCAGAGTTATGAATATCAATACCGTTTTATATTACAGACAGGTCTTAGAACTGGAGAGCTGATTGGGTTGAAGTGGGAAGATATTGATTTTTCCAAGAAAACCATGAACATTCAGAGAAGCATGGAATTTCGTCATTCCACTGGAGAATGGAGGATAGGCGAACCGAAGAGCAGATCTGGCTATCGGACAATTGCATTGACGGATGAAGCCATCTCCATTCTAAAGGCTCAGAGAAAGAAAAATAATAAAATCAAAGTAATTCCATTAGAATGGAAGGAATACGTCTTTCTGTGCAGGAAAGGAACACCTGTAAAAAACAGTACATACGACACTGCACTGTTTAAGATATGCGACAAAGCAGGTATCCCTCGTTTTTCAATGCATGTGCTGCGCCATACATTTGCTACCAGATGTATTGAGGCAGGCATGAAACCGAAGACCTTGCAGACGTTACTAGGACATTCAAATATCGGAATTACAATGAATTTGTATGTCCATACCACTGAGGAAGAAAAGCAGAAAGAAATCGACCTTGTGGCAGATGCTTTACTGGTGGTTTAAGTAAGCAAAGTCATTTTGACCAGAAATGGCCCACTAAATGGCCCACCAAATTTGACAAGGCATCTGAAACCCTGTAAAATCAATACATTCAAAGGAGATATATAGACAAATGAAATTAGGTATCGTTATTACGAGGCCGATTTCATAAATGTCCATATAAGTTGTTAAATGCCTTTAAATGCTGATAGCTAGAGCATTTAGCGGATTTCCGACTTGGATAAAACTCTATATAAATTCATGTGATTTTTTGAAAAATGGCCCACTTTGTGGCCCACTAACTTTTGATCGAAGTCCTAATATGGTAAGAAGAAGCGCCTGTAGGAGCGCTTCTTTTTTTCTGCACAGGAAAGACCGCCTGTGGTGCGCTGCTGAATTTAAAAATGCCCGCACGGAGGCTGGCATGATAACAAGAAAATCCCTGGATTAGAAAATATAAAATTTTACTCGCCAAATCGTTATCAGATTCTTCATCATTTAGAAGATAATCCATATCTGGAAGTCCATTCTCGTTTCTCCTGCTATATAATATTTTGTAAATCATTTTGCATGGATGTTCGCTGATAATAAGTATTTATGATATCCTGTAAAGTAATTGTATTCATCTTTTCTTCAGTGTTTTTTTGAATTTCATTATAGAATCCCTGCAAGGACAACTGAATATTAATGCCAACGCCACAATCAGGGTTGGTATGAGTATCTAAATGAAGCAGCGGTTTCTCGCCTTCAACTG
>ERZ1673752.2458-NODE-2458-length-20589-cov-6.794585_pt1 | contig 20589 bp, 23 predicted proteins | sample MGYA00580195_ERZ1673752 | MGnify/ENA primary metagenome ERZ1673752 (study PRJEB41218, sample SAMN15661744) | gut metagenome | host: Homo sapiens | place: Canada: London | collected 2015-08-20/2019-03-30 | study: EMG produced TPA metagenomics assembly of...
GATTTTCAGGATCGGCTGATGCGCTGGGAGCAGAGCGGCAGCGGGTATGCAAACATTGTATACCAAGCGGCAGTGGGACTGGTGCGGTGGAGACTAGGTAGTCGCATGAACGGTGTCTAGTACTATAAGGGGGATAATGTGTATATCACGAATTTTACACCCGAGCAGTTGGTTTATGAACGGCGTTGGAGAATATGGATTGTACTGATCGTGGATGCCATTGAACTATTTGCGTGTTTTAGACGTCCGGAGACTTTGGCACAAACACTGTTTGTTATTGGGGCGGTATATGTAAATCTGCATATACTGTTCAATTATGGCTATGCGACTCGGGAATACATCGCAGATACCGGGGGGATCACGGTTATTTGGTTCAGAAAGCTGAGGAAAAGTTATTCATGGAGCGAGTTTGAAACAGTGAAATCATATACGATTCTTACGTATAATGGACGTGAAGAATGGATACTCTGTAGTCAAATTCCTGTGAAGGAAATAGATAAAGGGGTGACAGACGCATTTTGGGTGCAGATGCGGCCGTTTCGAGTGCTCTACATTTTCAAGATGCCCGATGAAAGAGAAAGGGAGTTCTTTTCTTATCTGCCGCGAGAGTAAAGGCGGACAACCGCCTGACGAAAACGACGGAGGGAACCGTCTCCGCGGGCTACACCTACGACGCGCTGGGGCGGATGACCGCGATGGACGCGCAGAATAAGTGAAGCTCCTCGTCGGCGACAAGTGCATGGGGATGCTGGAGGCCGTGGGCGAGGAATTCCCGGACGCCAAATACCAGCGCTGCACGGTGCATTTCTATCGCAATGTTTTTTCCGTTGTGCTAAATCCAAGGTCAAAATAGAAGGGCTTGCCCTCTGAGCGCTTGCGGTCGAGAAACTGGAACACCGGTTCATTCTGAGGCGCACATTTTAAGTATATCCCCATCACATTAAACAGTGTTTTGCGGAGATATGGCGAGCCACGCTTGGAGGATTTATTGCTCCTGACATTCTTGTCGCCGGACTGATTGGGCATGGGATCAATACCTGCAAAGGCAACTAGAGACTGCCTTCATTCAAAACGGCGCACATCGCCGATCTCAGCCATGAGCTGAGGGCCGAAGGACTTTCCGGCACCGTACATCTCCATAACGACAGGGTACTCCGGCAGCATGGACGCAAGACATTCCATTTCTGCGCGGTAAGTCTCGACAGAACGTGAGGTGCTGGAGAGCTGGTTTGCAGCTTCCTGTACGAGGACTTTCGTTACCTCGGATTTAGGAACCAGAACAACAGCGTTTTTCGCAAGGGCATACACTTCCTCGGCATTGCTTTGTTTGAAGAAATTGCCGTGGCGCTTGCGCCATTTTCGGTAACGCTCAGAAAATGCGTTGCAGCTCTGCTTCCGCACACAGTCCACATGCCAGAAGGTATGTGCAAAGTCAACCCATTGCCGATTCCATCTGTTTGCTGACACGAACGCATTGGCTCTACCTGCACAAATCGAACACTGCGAATAGGAGGATGGCTGACTGACTTTCTGACGGACGTATTAGCCCTTGGAGAAAAAGGTCAGACCATTACCCCACTATTCTAACAGTTTAGGCAACGAGATGTCCCATGCCTATGGCTGGCTGCCATAAATCAAGGGGCAAATATATAGTAACAGGAGAACCCTGTGAGAATGCGGAAATTGGAACCAAAGGGCAGCAACAAGTATTACCGCATTCAGAGTAGTTGACATTTTTAACCCCCCGCCCCCGCATGGAGAGCTTTCTCCAATGCGGGAGCGGGGGGTTTCTGTTGCCGGCTGATCAGCAGTAGTACAGGAACGAACGCAGGCGGGCCCAGGCGCTCTCGTCCCAGTCTCCGTCGAACGAGAGCTCAAACAGCGGGGCGGGGCACTGCTCGGACAGGCCGCTCAGCTCGAGGACGACGGCGGTATTCTCATAGCGCGGCACGCAGTGGAGCACCGCGTCGGCGTGCGCGCCGAGCTCCAGCGCCTTGGCGTAGCGGTAGCGGCCCTGATTGCCCGCGAAGTCCGCGAGGCCGCGGGCGGCCGCCGCGATGAGCTTCTCGGGATCGGGGCTGAAGGCCCCGGCACTGCCGAGGGTGCGGGCGAGCTGCGTGAGCCGCTCCTTCCAGCGCTCGAGCTACTCCGGTGCGGCGGTGCCGTTGTCGCGCCAGAGCACCCAGAGCATCTCGCCGAGGGGTATACGGGCGAGATCTGATAGCCCTCGCGCTCGAGGGTGTCCAGAATCCCCCCTCGTTGAGCGAGGTGACGCACAGCGGGCTTCCCACGGCCGCCAGACGATTTCTACCGTGGGGGAGGGCGGATATCTGCGCCGCGAGCCGCGTCAGCTCCTCCCACGTCGGGATGGCCTGCGGGGCCAGCTGTGCGCACATGTCGGCGAGGGCGGCATAGAGCACGTTGCCCGTCAGCACGGCGCGCAGCAGCAGATCCGGATCCGCCGCCCTCGGCCTGCACGATGGCCGTCTCGATAAAAACGGTGCAGCGCTCGCCAAGGTCGCAGGGGTGCTCGCCCCGCAGCGATGTCCGCGCGCGAAGCGCCGCCGCCCTCCGGGTCGCCCGCGGTGCGCAGGTACAAAAAGTCCACGCGCGTGCAGGGCATCTGCGCCGCTCAGGCCGCGCCGATGGCCGCCGTCTGGCGCGCCGTCTCCGGGACGATCAACTCGTCCGCTTCGAGGTGGAACACGTCGCGGATGGCGCGGATGACGCCCGCGTTGCAGGTAACGCCGCCGGTGAAGACAACGGGCTTATGGACGGGGAGACTGCGCACGATCGTCGCCTTATAGTTGCGGATCATCGCGTAGCACAGGCCGGGCAGAATGTCCTCCTTGGGGACGCCCTCCTGCTGGCGGTGGATGATGTCGGTCTTGGCGAACACGGCGCAGCGTCTGTGTCAGCTCGCCCTGATGCGCGGCGAGCCAGCTGCGGCGCAGCGCGCCGTCCTCGAGCAGCGCCCCGCCTGCCGGCCGGAAAAGAAAGTCAAGAAACCTTGGTTTCTTGCGCATCTTTGGTGACTTTCTGTGCGCACAGAAAGCCCCCCGCCGGCGGCACGGACACGCCGATTTTCCTACCAATTCCCCACCAAAAACACTTATTCTCAACCTTTTACAATTTGACCCCGATTTTACAAAAGCGGACTTTCTCATTTTACACACGGCCGCTAAAGTAATAACCGTAGCAAGGAACAAAAGATTGATACAAATCGGAAGGAGAATGATTTTGATGAAAAAGTTTCTGGCATTTTTGCTCGCCGCCGTGATGGCGACGGCGCTGCTCGCCGGGTGCGGCGCGCAGAAGGGCGGCACCGTCGCGACCGACGGCTCGACCTCCATGGAAAAGGTGATCAACGCGCTGGGTGAGTCCTTTATGCAAAACAACTCCGGCACGACCTTCACCTACAACCCCACCGGCTCCGGCTCCGGCATCCAGGCCGTCTCGGAGGGCCGCTGCGACATTGGCCTTGCCAGCCGCAGCCTGAAGGACGACGAGAAGGCCGGCGGCCTGCAGGAGACCGTCCTTGCCTATGACGGCATCGCGATCATCGTCAGCCCGGAAAACCCCGTCTCCGACCTGAGCGTCGAGCAGATCGCGAAGATCTACACCGGCGAGATCACCAACTGGAAGGACGTCGGCGGCAATGATGCGGACATCGTCCTGATTGGCCGTGAGGCCGGCAGCGGTACCCGCGACGGCTTCGAGTCCATCACGGATACGAAGGACAAGTGCCAGTACCGTCAGGAGCTGACGAGTACCGGTGATGTCATCACCGCCGTCAGCCAGAACCCCAACGCCATCGGCTATGCATCCCTCTCCGCCGTCAAGGACAGCGTGAAGGCCCTGACCGTCGGCGGCGTGGCCCCGACCGAGGCCACCGTGAAGGACGGCAGCTACGTCGTGCAGCGTCCCTTCGTCCTCGTGACCAAGGACGGCACGAAGCTCTCCGACACGGCGCAGAAGTTCTTCGACTTCGCGACCTCCGCGGACGCGGTGTCCATCATCAACCAGGCCGGTGCCGTGGCGGCAAAGTAACAGGAAACAGAATCACCGGACGGTCGGGGGCAACCCGGCCGCTTCCGGCGCTTTCGGGAGAATGACTATGAAAAGAAAAAAGCAGCTGTTTGAGGGTGCGGTACACGGCATTTTCCTCCTGCTGGGGCTGATTACCGTCGGGTGCGTGCTGCTCATCACGGTGTATCTGGTGATCTCCGGCATCCCGGCCATCCGCAAGATCGGGCTGGTGCCGTTCCTGTTCGGAAAGACATGGAAGTCGACGGGCGCGGATCCGTCCTACGGGATCCTGCCGTTTATCCTCACGAGCGTCTACGGCACAGCGGGCGCGATTGTGCTGGGCGTGCCGGTGGGCTTTCTGACGGCGGTGTATCTGGCGAAGGCCGCGCCGCCGAGGATCAAGGCGGTGCTGTCGGCGGCGGTGAGCCTGCTGGCGGGCATCCCGTCGGTGGTATACGGCCTGGTGGGCATGCTGATCCTCGTGCCGGGGATCCGGAAGATATTCGGCGTGGCGGACGGCGCGAGCCTGCTCGCGGCGATGATCGTGCTCGCGATCATGATCCTGCCGTCGATCATCAAGGTCTCGGTCACGGCGCTCGAGGCCGTGCCGCCCGAGTATGAGGACGCGTCGCTCGCGCTCGGCGCGACGGCGGTGGAGACGTGGTTCCGCGTGTCCGTCCCGGCGGCGCGCAGCGGCATCGCGGCGGCGGTCGTGCTCGGCGTCGGCCGCGCCATCGGCGAAGCGATGGCCGTGATGATGGTCAGCGGCAACGCGCCGAACATGCCGAAGCTCTTTGAGAGCGTGCGCTTTCTGACAACGGCCGTGGCGAGCGAGATGTCCTACGCCGGCGGGCTGCAGCGGCAGGCGCTGTTTTCCATCGCGCTGGTGCTGTACCTCTTTATCATGCTCATCAACGCCACGCTGAACTTCTTCCTCAAGCGCGGCAGGGAGGACTGACATGGAAAAGACACGGATTTCCGGGCGGCGCCGGGCCTATATCGGCCTGATGCGCGCGTTCATGTATATCGCGGCGGCTCTGACGGGCGCGCTGGTGCTGTTTCTGATCGTCTATGTGCTCGGCAAGGGCCTGCCACACATCAGCTGGGAGCTGCTGAGCACGAAGACCAGCTATCTGACGGGAAAAATCGGCATTCTGCCGGACATTCTGAGCACGCTCTATATCGTCCTCGCGGCGCTGGTGATCGTGCTGCCGCTGGGCGTGGGCGCGGCGGTCTACCTCAACGAATACGCGAGAAACAAGCGCGTGGTCGCCGTCATCGAATACGCGGCGGAGACGCTCTCGGGCATCCCGTCGATCATCTATGGCCTGGTCGGCATGCTCTGCTTCTGTGAGGTGCTGGGGCTGCAGACCTCGCTCATCGCGGGCGCGCTGACGCTCGTGATCATGAACCTGCCGACCGTCATGCGCACGACGCAGGAGAGCCTCAAAACCGTGCCGCAGAGCTATCGCGAGGGCGCGTTCGCCCTCGGCGCGGGCAAGTGGCGCACGATCCGCACGGTGGTGCTGCCGGGCTGCGTCGACGGCGTCATCACCGGGTGCATCCTCTCCGTGGGGCGCATCCTCGGTGAATCCGCGGCGCTTCTCTTTACCGCGGGTACGGCGCACGCGCTCTACAGCTTCTTCGAGGGGCTGGGACAGTCCGGCGCGACGCTGACGGTGGCGCTCTACTTCTACGCTAAGGAGCAGGGCGAGTTCGACGTGGCGTTCGCCATCGCGGCGGTGCTGATGCTGCTGACGCTGTGTATCAACCTCGCCGCGGCGCTTGTGGAAAGACATTTCAGGAGGAAAAGAAGCCTATGAATCCGATTATGACGGTCAAGGATCTCTGCCTGTGGTACGGGAGCCATCAGGCGCTGAAGAATATCACCATCGACATCCCGGAAAAGAGCATCACGGCGCTCATCGGGCCGTCCGGCTGCGGCAAGTCGACGTTTCTCAAGACGCTCAACCGCATGAACGACCTCGTCCCCGACGTGAAGATCACGGGCGACGTGCGCTATCGTGATGCGGACATCTTCGACCCCGCGCAGGATGTGAGCGAGCTGCGCCGCGAGGTCGGCATGGTGTTCCAGAAGCCGAACCCGTTCCCCATGAGCATCTACGACAATATCGCCTACGGCCCGCGCACGCACGGGATCAAAAACCGCGCGCAGCTCGACGAGATCGTGGAAAAATCCCTGCGCGGGGCGGCCATCTGGGACGAGGTAAAGGACCGGCTGCAGAAAAACGCGCTGGGCCTCTCCGGCGGTCAGCAGCAGCGGCTCTGCATCGCGCGGGCGCTCGCGGTCGAGCCGGCGGTGCTGCTGATGGACGAGCCGACAAGTGCCCTCGACCCGATCTCCACGTCGAAGATCGAGGAGCTCGCCATGCAGCTCAAGGAGCGCTATACCATCGTCATCGTCACCCACAATATGCAGCAGGCCGTGCGTATCTCCGATCGGACGGCGTTTTTCCTGCTGGGTGAGCTGGTCGAGTGCGGCGAGACGGAGACGCTCTTCTCCACGCCGCGCGACAAGCGCACGGAGGACTATATCACGGGGAGGTTCGGATAAATGAGAAGTCGCTTTGATGAGCAGCTGGCGCTGCTGAACCGGGAGCTGATCGAGATGGGCTCGCTGTGTGAGGAGGTCATCGCGCTGGCCTCGCGCGCGCTGACCGAGGGCGACCGCGAGCTGGCGGCGAAGGTTGCGCCGCTCGACGAGGAGATTGACCAGAAGGAGCGCGCCATCGAGTCGCTCTGCCTGAAGCTGCTGCTGCAGCAGCAGCCCGTCGCGCGCGACCTGCGCCAGATCTCCGCCGCGCTGAAGATGATCACGGACATGGAGCGCATAGGTGATCAGGCGGATGATATTTCGGAGATTATCATCTATCTGGACGGCAGAACGGCGGAACATGACGATCTGCTGCGCTCTATGGCGCGCGCGACCATTAAAATGGTCACGGAAAGTGTTGACGCATATGTAAAACATGATACAATATTGGCGGAAAAGGTCATCGCCGACGACGATACCGTCGACGATTACTTTGAGCAGGTCAAGCGCGCGCTCATCGGCAAGATCGCGGCGAACCCCGACGACGGCGAGTATGCGCTCGACCTGCTGATGATCGCGAAGTATTTCGAGCGGATCGGCGACCACGCGGTGAACATCGCCGAGTGGGTGATCTTCTCGATAACGGGCGTACACAATGCGCTCTGACGGGGAGGTGACTGCTTTATGATCTGGTGCGTGGAGGACGATGACAGCATCCGCGACATCGAGGTATACGCGCTGCAGTCGACCGGGTTGGAGGCGCGCGGCTTTGCCGACGGCGGCTCGTTCTGGGCGGCGCTGGAGCAGGAGAAGCCCGCGCTCGTCGTGCTGGACGTGATGCTCCCCGGCGTGAGCGGGATCGACCTGCTGCGGCGGATGAAGGCCTTGCCCGCGCTGCGGGAGATCCCCGTCGTGATGGCCACGGCCAAGGGCGCGGAGTATGACCGGATTCAGGGGCTGGATCTCGGCGCGGACTACTATCTGACAAAGCCCTTCGGCGTGATGGAACTCGTTTCCTGCGTCAAGGCGGTGCTGCGCCGCTGCGGGCAGAGCACCGAGCAGGCGCGCACGCTCAGCTCCGGCGGGCTGTGCGTGCATCTTGACGAGCGCACCGTCACTGCAGACGGCGAGCGTATCGCGCTGACGTATAAGGAGTTTGAGTTGCTGCGGCTGTTTCTGTCCCATCCGGGGATGGCTTTTACTCGCGACCAGCTCTTCAGCGAGATCTGGGGCATGGACTACTGCGGCGAGTCGCGCACGGTCGACATGCACATCCGCACCCTGCGCCAGAAGCTCGGGGCCTACGGCGCCGCCATCACGACGGTGCGCGGTGTCGGCTACCGGTGGGAGGTGCAGGTATGACAAGAAAGATTTTCCGCTCCATTGTGCTCGTGGCGGGGACGGTCCTGCTCGCGAGCCTTTTGCTGATTCTCGGCTATCTGTATGATTTCTTCGGCGGCGTGCAGGAGACGCAGCTCAAGGACGAGCTGACGCTGGCCTCCGCCGCGGTGGAGAGCACGGGCGGGGACTACCTCGCGCAGCTCTCGTCCGACCGCTTCCGCCTGACGTGGATCGCCGCCGACGGCAGCGTCCTCTATGATACGCAGGCGGACGCGTCCTCTATGGAGAGCCACGCCGACCGCGAGGAGGTACAGCAGGCGCTCAAGACCGGAGAGGGCGAGAGCACACGCTACTCCGCGACGCTCCTGCAGAAGACGCTCTACTATGCCCGGCGGCTGGGCGACGGGACGGTGCTGCGCATCTCCGTCAGCCGCGCGACGGCGGGTCTGCTGATCCTCGGCGTGCTGCAGCCGATGCTGCTGGTGCTGGCCGCGGCATTGATCCTCTCGGGCGTTCTCGCCCGGCGGCTCTCGAAGCGGATCGTCGACCCGCTCAACCGGCTCGACCTCGACCACCCGCTGCACAGCGGCAGCTATGAGGAGCTGGCGCCGCTGCTCGGGCGCATCAACCAGCAGCACCGCGAGATCTCCTCGCAGCTGCGCACGCTGCGCCGCAAGACGGACGAGTTCGACCAGATCACCGGCAGCATGAAGGAGGGGCTCGTCCTGCTCGACAACGCGGGCGTCGTGCTGAGTATCAACCCGGCGGCGCAGCGGCTCTACGGCGTGAGCCGCGCGAGCGTGGGGCAGGACTTCCTGACCATCGACCGCAGCCGTGACATGAGCCGCGCCATCGCCGACGCCGTGAAAAACGGCCACAGCGAGGTGCGCAGCGAGCGCGGCGGGCGCGCCTATCAGTTCGATCTCAGCCGCATCGAGTCCGGCGGCGAGACAGTCGGCGCGGTGCTCCTCGCCTTCGACGTGACGGATCAGGAGTACGCCGAGCGCAGCCGCCGCGAGTTTACGGCAAACGTCTCCCACGAGCTCAAGACCCCGCTGCAGGGCATCATCGGCAGCGCCGAGCTCATCGGCAGCGGTATGGTAAAGCCCGAGGATCTGCCCCGCTTCGTCGGGCATATCCACGACGAGGCGTCGCGCCTTGTGACGCTGATCGACGACATCATCCGCCTTTCGCAGCTCGACGAGGGCGGCGAGCTGCCGACCGAGGAGGTTGACCTCCTGGCGCTCAGCCGCGAGACGGCGGAGAGCCTGCGCCCGGCCGCTGAGAAGAAGCACGTCACGCTCGAGGTCTCGGGCGAGAGTGCCCCGGTCATGGGCGTGCGGCGGCTGCTGTATGAAATTGTGTATAATCTCTGCGACAACGCGATCAAATATAACGTCGAGGGCGGCAGCGTCCGCGTTGAGACGGCCTGCGGGCCGGAGACGGTGCAGCTGACCGTCTCCGACACGGGCATCGGCATCGCGCCTGATCAGCAGGAGCGGGTCTTCGAGCGGTTCTACCGCGTCGACAAGAGCCACTCCAAGGCCTCCGGCGGCACGGGGCTGGGGCTCTCGATTGTCAAGCACGCCGTGCAGCTGCACCGCGGGACGATTGCGCTGCAGAGCGAGCCGGGGAAGGGTACCTGCATCCGCGTGTGCTTCCCGGCAAAATAAATCCGTATGCAGGGCGCAAAGCGCCTTGTAAATAAATGAATCTTGCGCTGCATCCGCCAAGACGGAGCGGCAGCAAGAAGGAGGAAAAAATGAACAAGCAAACCCTGCGCCGAATGGTCGGAGGCGGACTTTTTGCCGCCATCATCGTGGTGCTCCAGCTCATAGGCGGCGGCATCCGGTTCGGCACCTTTTCCATCTCGCTCGTGCTCGTCCCCATCGTGGTGGGCACGGCGGTCTACGGCTGGCAGATGGGCGGCTGGCTCGGTCTCGTGTTCGGTGCGGCCGTGCTGCTCAGCGGTGACGCGAACCTGTTTATGACCATCAACCCCGCCGGCACCATCGCGACGGTGCTCATCAAGGGCATCGCGTGCGGTCTGGCGGCGGGCGGCTGCTACACGGCGCTGCACGAGAAGCACCCGACGCTCGCGACGGTCGCGGCGGCGGTGGCGGCCCCGGTCGTGAACACGGGCGTGTTCCTGCTCGGCTGCAAGCTGTTTTTCATGGATTTTGTGCGCGAAATGGCGGCGGGTGCCGGCTATGAGAGCGCAGGGGTCTTTATGATCGTCGGCTTTGTGGGCATCAACTTCCTGCTGGAGCTGGGCGTCAACATCGTGCTGGCACCGGTGATCTCGCGGCTGATCCGCCTCGGGAAGAAAGCGTAAGGGGGAAGAAAACATGCTGCTGGCGATTGATATCGGGAATACGAATGTGGTGCTGGCGCTGCTCGACGCGGAAGATCGCGTCCTCGAGGAGCGGCGCGCCCCGTCGAAGGACGGCTGGACGGCGGAGCAGTATGCCGCGCAGATCCGCGCGCTGCTGTGCGGCCGCGCGGTTCGCGGCGCGGCCGTCAGCTCGGTCGTGCCGGAGCTGACGGGCGTGCTCTCCGCGGCGGCGCGGGAAGCGGCGGGCGTCACGGCACTGGTTGTCAATTCTGACTCACCGGTCGGTCTGACGCTCGCCATCGAACAGCCGGAGACGCTCGGCACCGATATTCTGGCCGCGGACGCTGCGGCGGCGGAGGAGTATCCGCTGCCGGTGATCGTGTTCGACTTCGGCACGGCGACGACCGTCACGGTGGTCGACGAGCAGCGGCGCTACCGCGGGGGCGTGATTCTGCCGGGCATCAAGCTCGGCATGCAGGCGCTCTTCACCGGGACGGCGCAGCTGCCGGATATCCGGATCGAAGCGCCGGCGCATGTGATCTGTACGGAGACGGTCGAGAGCCTGCAGGCCGGCGCGGTCTACGGTGCGGCGGCCATGACCGACGGCCTTGTCGAGCGCATGGAGAGCGAGCTGGGACGGCCCTGTACGGCGGTCGTGACGGGCGGTCTCGGGCGCTTTGTCGTGCCGCACTGCCGCCGCAGGCTCGTCTATGATGAGTACCTGCTGCTGCGCGGGCTGGGGATGATCTGGCGGCGCGCACAGGGGAAAATTCTCTCTTGCGGTGCGATGGGAAATGCCGTATAATAGCCGGAAGAGACTATTTTCTGACTGAAAAGGAGCATTTTCCATGACCTATACCTATACGCCCAAGGGCGTCTGTTCCCGCAAGATGACCGTCGAGCTCGACGAGGGCGGCGTTATCAAAGCCCTGCGCGTCGACGGCGGCTGCAGCGGCAATCTCCAGGGCATCAGCCGTCTCGTCGTCGGCATGACCGCGCAGGACGCCATCGAGCGCATGCGCGGCATCCGCTGCGGCATGAAGCCGACATCCTGTCCCGACCAGCTGTCCTACGCGCTTGAGAAGGCGCTAAAGGCAGAGTAAAAAGGAACCGACGGCAATGCCGTCGGTTCCTTTTTACTCTGGAGGGATACGCTGCGTTTCATGCCTTGGCTGGCTATGCCGGCCTGCGACACTGCGCTGGCCCGACATCAACCGTCGGGTCTGCCGAGGCCGGTTCCTTTGGGCCGAGGCTCGCGCAAAGTGTTTTTTGCGGCGTACACGCCGCCGCAAAAAACGGATTTGACTTCATTCGCGCCGCTGCGGCGGCGCGAACTCTGTGAGACACTGGGAGATACACTTCTTACCGTGCGGACATCCCTTGCCTCTCCCTCTGGGAGAGGTGGCCGAGCGCAGCGAGGACGGAGAGGGGAAACGCTGCATGTGCTCCATGATTGATCATGCAGAAAAGGCTCCGAGCCCCTCTCAGTCACCTGCGGTGACAGCTCTCCAAAAGGGAGAGACAAGGCTCCGGCTCCGCATAGAAAACGGCAAAGCGGCTGAAGGCCGCTTTGCCGTTTATTTGGGAAGATTTTCTTGAAACAGGTTCCACGGGTATTCGTCCGGGGGGAGGTGGGTGCAGGTGAGGGGCTTGCCGGTGACGGGGTGGCGGAAGGAGAGCTTCCACGACCAGAGCGCCGTGCGGCACTGCTCATCCCGCGAGCCGTAGCGCCGGTCACCGAGCAGCGGCAGACCGCGCGAGGAGAACTGCACGCGGATCTGGTGCGTGCGCCCGGTGTGCAACCGGATGCACACGAGCGAGAGTGCGTCCGCGCGCCCGAGCTCCTCATAGGACAGGCTCGCCTCGCGCACGCCCTTGCGCATGCGGCTGACGACATAGCTCTTGTTGCACTTTGCGTCACGGAAGAGGGGATCCGTCAGCGTGTCCGCGGGCGACTGCGGGTGCCCGGTCAGGACGGCGAGGTACTCCTTTTCCATTTGCCGCTGGGAGACAAGGCCGGTGAGCTTTCCCGTGACGGCCGGGCGGCGAGAGTAGACCATCACGCCGCCGACCTCGCGGTCGAGCCGGTGGACGGCGAAGACCTCCTCGCTCTGCCCGAGCGCGCGGTAGTGCTCGCGCAGCAGCTGCGGCATGCAGCGCGGCGAGCCGTCGTCCTCCGAGAGAATGCCCGCGGGCTTGACGCAGACGACGAGGTGCGCGTCGTCATAGAGAACGGTGAGTGTTTCCATCGGCGGCACAATCAGCGGCGGCCGCGCCCGCGGTAGGAGCGGTGGAAGTAGCTGCGGCTGCGGCGGCCGCCGTAGCGGCGCTTCGGGTGAACGACCCGCAGCCAGAAGATGAACCCGGCGATCAGCACCACGAGCAGCGCGATGCAGATCTTCACGACCGTGCGGCTGAGGAAGGAGACGACCTTGTACTTTGCGAGCAGGAAACGCGAGGCGGAGACGTCATACTGCGCGAGTAGCTGCGTCGAAGCGCACGGCTCGCCCTTGTAGAGAATGGTAATCTCGCCGAGCACGTCGCCCTTCTTGATGGGGGCGTTCGCCGTCTCGCTCGTCAGGGTGATGCTGCGGGTGATGTCGTCGGCAGAGGCGTCCTTCGGCAGGAGCGCGTCGAGCTTTTCGGCGGGATGGACGACGACATAGTTCGTCTCTTTGCTCAGCGCGACGGGCACCTCCATGACGGCCTCGTCCGACTTGAGGACGGTCTGGCTCGTGAAGTTGTCGAAGCCGTAGTCAAACATACGGGCCATCTCGACAAAGCTCATGACCTTGCGGCTGCCGCCGGCATCGGTCACGGTGTCGGCCCCAAGTACCACGCCGACAAGGCGGCGGCTGCCGCGCACGGCGGAGGAGACAAGGCAGTTGCCCGCGTCCGAGGTGGAGCCGGTCTTGATGCCCTGCGCGCCGCTGTAGTAATACCCCAGCATGCGCCAGGTGGAGATGAGCGCGTTCGTCGAGTGCAGCTCACGCGCCTCAGAGAGGTTCGTTGCGGGGACGGTATAGGACTTCGAGTTCACGATCGTCATGAACTCATCGTATTTCATGGCCTCACGCGTGATGAGATAGATGTCCCACGCGGAGGAGTAGTGCTGCGGATCGTGCAGACCGGAGTCATTGACATAGTGCGTGTTGACGCAGCCGAGCTCCTGCACGCGCTGGTTCATCTGCTCGACGAAGGCGTCCACAGAGCCGGAGACGGCCTCGGCGAGGATGCTGCAGGCCTCGTTCGCGGAGACGACGAGCATGCAATAGAGAAGCTCCTCCACCGTAAGCTGCTCGCCCTCCTTGATGCCGGCGGTGGAGCCGTCGGGATCCTGCCCGGCGAGGGCGGAGGCGGAGACCGTGACCGTTTGGTCAAGGCGCAGGTCGCCGCGCTCGATCGCCTCGAACACGAGCAGCGCCGTTGTGACCTTCGTGATGCTCGCGGGATAGAGCTCCTCGTGCTCGTTCTTGGCATAGAGCACGCGCCCGCTCGACCCGTCGACGAGCAGGGCGGCCTTGGCCTGAATATCCAGCGGCTCGTCCGCGTAGGCCAGCGGCGGCAGACACAGGATGCTCATCAGCACGGCAAGCAAAAAAACAGATACAATGCGGCGAATTTTCATAGTTCTTTTTCTCCATCTATGGTATAATACAGGGCAGGTGCGTATCCGCGCGGGCGGATACGCCGCCGTTTGATTCTTTCTATACGATTATAACAAAAATTGCGGGGGAGTCAACCGCACGGACGTTGGAAATGATTACAAAAAAGCAACGAATTTTACTTTTACTGGCGGCGGGCTATGCGCTGGCGCTGACAGGCTGGACGACGGGGGGCACCCTGCTGCGGCCGCAGCGGGTGCGCGTGGAGTGCCGCGAGGTGGAGCCGTGGGAGAATCGGCTCGAGCGGCAGAGCCCGGCGGAGACGGAGAATTTTCTCCGCCGCGGCGCACAGGAGCAGGGCACGTTCGCCCTGGAGGATCTGGCGCAGGACGCGCCGGGATGAACGGAAGCGTAAGGGAGGCAAGCAATGAAGATTCTGGTGGTAGACGACGAAAAGGTGCTCGTCAAGGGCATTAAATTTAATCTGGAGAACGAGGGGTATCAGGTCACGGCGGCCTATGACGGCGCGTCGGCGGTCGACCTCGCCAGGCGCGAGCGGTTCGACCTGATTATCCTCGATCTGATGATGCCGGTGCTCTCCGGGAGCGATGCGTGCATGAAAATCCGGGAGTTTTCCGATGTCCCGATCATCATGCTCACGGCGCGCAGCGAGGACGCGGACAAGCTCATGGGCTTTGCCTGTGGGGCGGACGACTATGTGACAAAGCCCTTCAACATTCTCGAGCTGAAGGCGCGCATCCGCGCGCTGCTGCGCCGCGCGGGCGGACAGGCGCGGCCGCAGAGCGAGCGGGGGCACCTGCTGACCGTCGGCGGCATGACGCTCGACACCGAGCAGCGCGCCGCCATCCGCGACGGCAAGGTCATCGACCTCACGGCCAAGGAGTATGACCTCATCGAGCTGCTGATGAAGAACCCCCGCCGCGTCTACAGCCGCGAGAGCCTGATGGATCTCGTGTGGGGATATTCCTACGCGGGCGATTACCGGACGGTGGACGTCCACATCCGCCGCCTGCGCGAAAAGCTCGAGCCGGTGCCCGCCCAGCCGGCCTATATCATGACGAAGTGGGGAGTTGGTTACTATTTTAAAGGGGAAAGCCAGCCTGCAGATTAAGTTCGGCCTGAGCTATATTCTGATCATCGTGGTGGTACTGGTGATCCTGAACACCTACCCGCTGCTGGCCTCGGAGAATCTCGTCTTCCGCACGAAGGAGACGAGCGTTTCGGCGAGCGTGAAGATGGTGGAGTCGGCCCTCTCGGGGCTCGACCGGCTCACGGAGGAGAGCGTGCGTCAGGCGCTTGACGGTCTGGAGGAGACGGGCGTTTCGCGCATTCTCGTGACCGACACCGCCGGGCGCGTGCTCTATGACACGCGCGAGACGGAGAGCGCCGTCGGCAGCTACGCCTTCTATACGGAGATCGAGCAGGCGCTGGAGGGGTACGACGCGTTCTCCTCGCGCTATGACGGCGCGGCATTTCTCAGCCGCGGCGCCTCGCCCGTCGTGTACCGCAACGAGACGATCGGCGCGGTCTGCGCCTATGAGTACGACACCGTACAGGCCGGGATGCTGCGCAACTTCCAGTCGACGCTGATGAAAATCTCGGCGGCGGTCGCGGCGCTGGTCATGGCGCTGAGCTATCTGCTCTCGCGCATGCTGACGCGGCGCATCAGCGACCTGCTGCAGGCCATCCGCAAGGTGCGCGAGGGCGCCTACAGCCACCGCGCCGCCGTGCGCGGCAGCGACGAGATCGCCCAGATTGCGACGGAGTTCAACAGCCTGACCGATCGGCTCCAGACGACGGAGAGCGCCCGGCGGCGCTTTGTGTCGGATGCGAGCCACGAGCTGAAAACGCCGCTGGCGGGCATCCGCCTGATGACGGACTCCATCCTCCAGACGGAGGACATGCCCCCCGAGATGACGCGCGAGTTCGTGACGGACATCGAGCGCGAGGCCGACCGGCTCTCGCGCATCACGGAGGATCTGCTGCGCCTGACGCGGCTCGACAGCGGCCATGTCGACAAGGCCTATCCCGTTGCGGTGGCGCCCGTGCTCGGGCGCGTGCTGCGCATGCTCAAGCTCGTCGCGCGCGAGCGGCAGATCCGGCTGACGTGCGAGGCCGACGAGCGGGCGGTGGTGCTCGCGACGGGGGACGACATCCATCAGGTGCTCTATAACCTGATCGAAAACGGCATCAAATATTCCCGCGAGGAGGGCTATGTCCGCACGACCGTCTGCGTTGAGGGCGAGAGCGTCGTCATCCGCGTGGAGGACAACGGCATCGGCGTGCCGCAGGAGGATCTGGCGCACATCTTCGAGCGGTTTTACCGCGTGGACAAGGCGCGCTCGCGCGAGATCGGCGGCACGGGACTGGGCCTGTCCATCGTGAGCGACACGGTGCGCCGCCGCGGCGGCACGATCACCGCGGCGCAGCGCGAGGGCGGCGGCACGGTCTTTACCGTGAAATTGCCGCTGGCGAAAGGGGGCGACGGCGATGAGACGTAAGGCCATCGCGGCGCTGCTGCTCGCGTTGGCGCTGCTGCTGACCGCCTGCGCCGGCGGAGACATCACAAGCGAGCAGGTGCACCTGTTCTACGCTGCGCGCACCGAGACGGCCCGCGGGGGCGACGCGATCACGAGTATCAAGGCGCGCATCCCCGGCTGGGCGGACATGACGACAAACGAACGCGCCGAGCAGGTACTTGAGCGGCTGCTCTCCGGCGCGGCGCAGGGGGTCGGGAGCCCTATCCCGGAGGGGACGGAGCTTCTCGGCTGCGAGGTGGTCGGCGGGACGGCGAGCGTCGACTTCTCCGCGCCGTACGGTGAGCTCTCCGGCATGGCGCTGACCATCGCGGACTACTGCGTGACGCTCTCGCTGACGCAGATTCCGGGCATCTATGCCGTGCGCATCACGGTGGACGGAGAGGAGCTGCCCCACCGCGATACGCAGATTTTCCGCCCGTCGGACGTGCTCCTCTCGAGCGAGGAGGACGTGGTGCGTTCGCTCGACGTGGTGCTCTACTTCCCGGAGGCGTCGAGCCAGCAGCTGCTCGCGCGGCAAAAGACGCTGACGCTCTATGAAGGTGAGAGCGCCATGGGCGTGCTGATGGAGGCGCTGCAGGCCGGGCCGGAGGAGGACGGGGTGCTGCCGTTGCTGCCGGACGGCTTCCACGTGCTGACGGTGCGTCTGGCGGAGGACGGCGTGTGCCACCTGAACCTCCCGGCGGCGGATCTGGAGCTGCTGCCGGAGGGCGAATCGGCGCAGCTTCGGATGTTCCGCGGCATCGTGCGCTCGCTCTGCTCGCTCGACGAGGTGACGTCGGTGCAGGTGCTGGTGGACGGCGAGATGCGTACGAGCTTCGGCGCGGTCGACATCAGCCAGCCGCTGAGGCCCTGAAAAACGTGAAAAAGGGGGACTATCCCATGAAAAAACGCATTGTCTGCTTCGGCGACTCGAACACCTGGGGCTATATCCCGGTGACGGGGGAGCGCTATGACGAGACGATCCGCTGGCCCGCGCGGCTGCAGGAGATGCTCGGCTACGAGCGCTGTACGGTCGTGGAGGAGGGACTGACGGGCCGGACGACGGTGTTCGACGACCCGTTTGACCCGGAGCTGAACGGCATGAAGTTCATGCCCGCGGTGCTGCGTACGGCCGCGCCGATTGACGTGCTCGTGTTCATGCTGGGGACGAATGACTTCCAGTCTCATATCCCCGCCGGGAATGCGGTCTCCACGGCGCGCGCCGTGCAGTACATGCTCGAGACGGCGCGCAAGCTCGGCGTCGGCCGTCCGGGCGGGGAGATGCAGATCCTGCTCATCTCCCCCGTGGAGATTACGGAGGACCGCCTGACGTTCAAGGAAAACGACGTCACGGACGAGCGGAGCATCGCGAACAGCCGCGCCCTCGGCGCGCATATGAAAATCGTCGCCGAGCAGTTGGGCGTCGAATTCCTTGACGCGGCGCAGTATATCAAACCCGGCAAGGTCGACGGCGTCCACCTCGACGAGAAAGGCCACGCGAGACTGGCCGAGCTGGTCTATGAAAAGCTGCGCGGGATGCTCACAGCCGAATAAAAGCTGATAAACAATACCCGGCGGACGATGTCCGCCGGGTATATGTTTTATCAGCTAAAAAAAGTGAAATCCGTTTTTTGCAGCGGCGTGTACGTCGCAAAAAACACCCTGCGCAAGGCACGGAGCGGAGCGAAACCCCTTTACTCAAAAAGGGCTATGCCCTTTTGAGTAAGTTATTTTCTGAGCTTTGCCCAACGGGTGATGACACCGGTGCGGCGCGTCTCGTTCATGTCGATGACGCGCTGGTTACGGCTGCCGCGGAACTGGAGGGAGATGTCCTTCAGCTCCTCGCGGAAGCGCCCGTCGACGAGCACGTCGATGCAGTCGAGCATTGCGTCCGTCACCTCGCAGCGCGGGTGGCTGCCATCCCGCTGCAGCTCGTCGTCGAGACGGTAGCCCGTGAAGCACCAGACGGTCTTTTGCGGATACCGCGCACGCACCTGTCGCAGCAGCGGCAGCAGATCCCGCTGGTTCTCCGGTTCAAACGGCTCACCGCCGAGGACGGTCAGCCCGCCGACATAGGATTTGTCGAGCTCGGCGAAAATCTCGTCCGCCGTCGCCTGCGTGAAGGGCTTGCCGTAGTGGAAGTCCCACGTCTGCGGCTGGAAGCAGCCGGGACAGTGGTTGCGGCAGCCGGAGACGAAGAGCGTCACCCGCACGCCGATGCCGTTGGCGATGTCGCATTTTTTCAGTTCTCCGTAGTACATGGTATGACCTCTTTTCGTTTTGAGGGTGTGTAGGCGATTGGCTTGTCCTGTCTCCGGTGGGGTACTTTTCCCGCGCGGGAAAAGCACCTAAAAGCGCGCCAAAACCAAGGTTTTGGATTCCTTTCCCGGCCGACAAGCGGGGTTTTCGGTAAACCGTATCCTGAATGTTGAATCGTCTCCCTCTTCTGCGCCGCTGCCGCTGATGCTTTGAAATGTAGGAATTTGTTCTCCTATAGCGGGGCGTCGGGGACGCCGCCCCCTACATTTCGCACCGTCAGCGGGAGCGGCGCAGAAGGGAAGTCGATCCTACATTTAAGGCCCCTTGCATGGAACTTTCAAACGTGTGGGACGCACCCCCAACAACCTGAAACGTGCGGGGCGCGCAAAGGGATTTCTTAAACCGTAGGGTTAAGCGGTGCTTTTGGTTACTTTTCTCACTGCTGAGAAAAGTAACCCGCCGGAGGCCGCCCCCCAAAAAATCACAAACCTATATCAAGCGGGCGGGGATTTCCGAAAACCCCGCCCGCTTGCGCAAAAGGCCTGTCTGCCGCGCCCTTACAGGTGCAGCACGCGATCCTTGATCTCCTGCGTCCGCCCCTGATTCCAGAACTGGGTGCCGATATAGCCGCAGGTGCGGCGCGCGACGTTCATCTTGTCCTGATCGGTGTTGCCGCACTGGGGGCAGCGCCAGATGAGCTTGCCGTCCTCCTCGACGATCTCAATCTCGCCGTCCCAGCCGCAGACCTGGCAGTAGTCGCTCTTGGTGTTGAGCTCAGCGTAGATGATGTGGTCATAGATGAACTTCATCACCTCGAGCACGGCATCGAGGTTGTTCTGCATGTCCGGCACCTCGACGTAGCTGATCGCGCCGCCGGGGGAAAGGTGCTGAAACTGCGCCTCGAACTCCAGCTTCTTGAACGCGTCAATCGGCTCGGTGACGTGGACGTGATAGCTGTTGGTGATATAGCCCTTGTCGGTGATGCCCTCGATGACGCCGAAGCGCTTTTGCAGGCACTTGGCGAACTTATACGTCGTGGACTCGAGCGGCGTGCCATAGAGGGAGAAGTCGATGTTGTGCTGCTCCTTCCACTTCTTGCAGGCGTCGTTGAGCCGGTGCATGATCTCGAGAGCGAACGGCGTCGCGCTCGGGTCGGTGTGGGACTTGCCGGTCATGTACTTCACGCACTCATAGAGCCCCGCGTAGCCGAGGGAGATCGTGGAATAGCCGCCGTAGAGCAGCTCGTCGATCGGCTGGCCCTTCTTCAGGCGCGCGCACGCGCCGTACTGCCATAGGATGGGCGCGGCGTCGGACAGCGTGCCTTTCAGCCGCTCGTGGCGGCACATGAGCGCGCGGTGGCACAGCTCCATGCGCTCGTCGAAGATCTGCCAGAACTTTTCGACATTGCCGCCCGAGGACAGGGCAATATCCGGCAGGTTTACCGTCACGACGCCCTGATTGAAGCGGCCGTAATACTTGGGCTTGCCGTCCTTGTCGACATAGGGCGTCAGGAAGCTGCGGCAGCCCATGCAGGGGTAGCAGTGCCCATCGCCGTTTCTATCGACCTTCAGCTCGAGCATCTTCTTCTCGCTGATGTAGTCGGGCACCATGCGCTTGGCGGTGCACTTGGCAGCGAGCTTCGTTAAGTACCAGTATTTGCTGTCCTCGTGGATGTTATCCTCCTCCAGGACATAGATGAGCTTCGGGAAGGCGGGCGTGACCCAGACGCCCTGCTCATTCTTCACGCCCTGATAGCGCTGCAGCAGCGTCTCCTCGATGATGAGGGCGAGGTCGTCCTTCTCCTGCTGGTTCTTTGCCTCGCCGAGGTACATGAACACCGTCACGAACGGGGCCTGTCCGTTCGTGGTCAGGAGCGTGACGACCTGATACTGGATCGTCTGCACGCCGCGGCGGATCTCCTCGCGC
>ERZ1673752.2459-NODE-2459-length-20575-cov-4.990253_pt1 | contig 20575 bp, 6 predicted proteins | sample MGYA00580195_ERZ1673752 | MGnify/ENA primary metagenome ERZ1673752 (study PRJEB41218, sample SAMN15661744) | gut metagenome | host: Homo sapiens | place: Canada: London | collected 2015-08-20/2019-03-30 | study: EMG produced TPA metagenomics assembly of...
GGCAAAAGCTGCCTTCCAGCTTTCAGTTTGAATATATGCCAAGGTGTTTGCATCCCCCTGCTGAACTTTCCGAATAATTGTTTCCATTTTGGCGACCTCCACATATTATTATCTATCTGCTGATTCACCTCGATTATATTATCAATTCTCTTGCTTTGCTTACACTGGAGCTCAACAACACGTCATTTTGTTGCAGGATAGCGGGGAAGGCTAAGGTTCCTTGGTAGCCTTCATCATAGATTTCAAGGGAGTATTTGTCAAGTGAAAAACGTGACTGCGTTACCATGATAGAAACCTTATAGATCCTAGGTGCTTCCGTATTAGTCAAGTGATGAAAGCTTGGTCAGCAGGTCGTATAGTCTGCGCTAAGGGATGACTTGCAAAAGTTTTTTTCAAACGCAAAAGAGCGGATGATTTCTCATCCGCTCTTTGCATTTAAGGCTTTGCTGATAAATGGGTGTGCTAGAGGTAAGCTGAATCGGCTTATCCTAGCTTAGTAGGGTTTGGGGTAGCTTAGTTACCCAGGTCTGGAATACTATCTCCATGCTCTTGCTCAATGACATCGCCGAAGACTATCACGGGGACGTCCACTTCAAAAGTCTGTCCGTTGGTATAGGTCACTATGATTTTTGCCTCTGCCTGACCGACCTTACTTACATCAGGATTCGTTTTGATGGAGACACTTTGCAGCTCGGCCCTTTCTGGCTTACTGAGTGCCTTCTCGTAGTCTTCTGTAGTGGGGAATTTACCCTCCACTGGAACATAGATGGCCCTTGCGGTTGGTTTCTTTTGAGCAACAACCGTAATGGTCACATCTACATCCACAGTCTTGCCATTAGGATAGGTAACTCGCACTTTTGCGGGTACCTCTCCTGGCTTCTCAACATTCGGTTCCCCTCCTGGTACGTAACTAAATTGGGTTTTTTCAGGCAGAGGATCTTTGGTACTAGATCCTGGAATATTCTCAATAAGCTCCTTTGCTTCGGGTCTGACTCCAATAGGAGTTGTGACGCCTTCCTTGGGTATGGGTGGGGGTAAAATAGGCTGTTGGTCAAGGCTTGTTAAGTACTGAGCTGTAATCTCTGTATCTTGAGTAAAGGTACCCTTTACCACAGTAGGCTTTCCCTCTTTCTTATCCCAGGAGGCGGTGTCACCCCGGCTGGTCGACCAGCGGATGAAATGATAGGTCCAAGAAATTCCATTATTATCCTCCTCACGACCATCAGGATCGCCTGGGGTAATGGAAACTTCCTTCTCGGGGTTAACCCAGTAGGAAGAACGGGCTTTTGTTTTATCTGTAGCCTTATCCGTAGGAATAAAAGTAACCGTTACATAGCCATCTGGCTTTGTCTTACCTTCTTCCTCCTTGATGACATCCGCAAGGGGTTCAAAGTGGAAAGTATACTCTGTATCAACTGTGATCTGTTGGTTGCTGGGGATCTGCGGAGCCCAAACATTCTTATCATTAGGCTTATAGCCTATATCCGGTTTCTTATATATAGCATCTGCCCTCGGTGTAAGATCAACAGTTTTCTCGGGATTCACATAGTAAACTGTGGTGCCCTGAAGCTTTCCGTGGTCTCCAGCCTTAAAGGTTACCGTAACGTAGCCATCGGGCTTGAAGCCTGGTCCAGGCATGACGTCCGGATACTCCCGATACTGAGCAGTGATTTCTATGGGCTTATCACCCTCCTTCGCCAACACTTCAAGATCCTTATCCCATTGGACAAAGCGATAGCCTATGTCCGGTTTTACAAGGGGAGCAGGAAGGGTAATCTTAACGCCCGGCTTGACCCAATAGGAAACCGTAGCCACCGGTATCCCCCCCACTGTCTTTAATAAGTTCCCATGATCACCCTGCTTGAAGATCACCTTGGCATAGCCAGAGGTTTCTTCCGTCTTGATGTTGTCCAAGGTGTTATACAGGGCTAGGATTCGGTCACCGTCTTGGTAAACCGTTAGTTTCTGTAAGTCTACATCCCAACGGGCAAATTCATTACCCGTTTTGGGTGCCACCTTGGGAGCAAAATCTTTCAAGATCACTGGTTTATTGGGATTGACAAAGACGGTCTTTTCTGATTTTTCAGGATTGGTCCCGTCAATCGTCCCTTTGTCGGTAGTATCAAAGATAACCTTGATGTAGCCTTGGGGTTTTTCAGAGTCATCTTCCTTGGTCTTTTCAATGACATCGTCATAAGGGGCATATTGGGCTGTAACTGTAAGGTCAGAAGTAATCGATGTATCAGACGCTTTGTCCCAACCATTAGCTTGATAGCCGGTAAAGGGTTGAATCGTCGGATGGGCAAGGTCACGGAGCGTTTTTCCAGCTTTTGGATTGACGTAGTAGAGTTTTGTCCCCTCTAGGGTTCCTCCGGTACCCGGCACAAAGGTCACTTGGACATAGCCATCCGGCTTGGAGACTTCAGGTTTTTCTGGATTCTCAATCGGAATGATTGGATCCAGTGGCCCGAAGGTTCCTTTTATGGTAGTTGGCTCTGTATAGGTTGTGGGGGTTTTGGGATTAGGCTTCCAGCCTTCAAATTTGTAACCGGTTTCTTCAATCACATGGGGATCAGGTAGGGTTACTTTTTGGTTAGGATCGACATAATAGGTTACGACCTCACCATCAACGATGGACCCGCCATCTCCTTCGATCTCAAAGCTTACCTTGACATAACCGGGCGTTTCTTCTGTCTGGATGGCACCGATAGGAACAAAGCTTGCTGTAATGGTAGTGATCGACTCTGTATATTGAGTTGGAATCCTAGGATCCTTGTCCCAGGAACTAAATTCATAGCCAGTATCGGGAGTGGTAGCCGGTGGATCAAGAGTGAGGTACTTGGTAGGATTGACAAAATAGGTTGTCTTTGGAACCGTTCCGTGCTCACCCGCCACAAAGACTACTTCTACATAGCCGTCCGGCTTAGGCGTATCCTTATCCTTCTTCAAATAATCCGGTATTGCCTTTGATTTGGCCGTCACGGTAAGGTCGGATTGAATCACAAGATCGTCCGCTTTATCCCACTTTTCAAAGCTGTAGCCAATCAAGGCCTCAACGCTTGGTTTAACAAGATCAGGATCTCCCAGCTTCTTGCCTGCATCATGGCGGACAAGGTAGGCTTGGGGCTTGGGATTATTTGCAAAACGTAGGCCAGAGTCATGTTCAAAAGTGACCCGCCAATAGCCTGTAGGACGAACTTCTGGATCCTGGGGATCGTAAGGAATGATGTCGGGGGTGGTATAGGTAGCCGTAATTAGGGTGGGAGATTTAGTGAATTTGTGTCTCTTGGCTAGGTCAAACTCCACATCCCCGCCATCCTTTTCATATGTCCATGCAGCAAATGTATAGGGATCGATCCCTTCAGGATTTTTCCCTGGGATGATCACCTGGGCCTTGGGATTTACATAGAAGACGGTCTTTTGAGGGGACTTGGCATGTTGGGTGGGGTTAAGAATCACCTTGACATAGTCTTCCGGAACATACTCCGGCTTGTCTTCCAGAGTCTTCCCTTCATAGATGTTCTTAATTACTTTGATGGGAATCTCAACGAAAGCAACTTTCGTTCCGTGAGTAATCTTGGCCGTGACGTATTCTGTACGGGATGATTTGTCGTCGGGATTCTTCTTTTCCTGGAGCTTATCGTAGAGGGCCTCTTTCAATTTTTCCAAGGATGAATAAGTCTTCCAGGAGCTAGCATCTCCTTCACCAAAGTCCACCTTGGCATCCCCAGGAAGTGATTTTTCTCCCTGGTGGCGAAGGGCGTCCTTCAAATCATCCTCACTCGGCAGGAAGGAGTTGACCCAAGTATTTCCCTCCTGGAAGGACTCTGGGACTGTGATTTCTGTTGCACTAAATTCTGACTCTTTTTCAAAGACGGCATAAATCGTTCGTTCCGCTTTAATCTGATGACGCTGAGCAAGGTCAATCGATTGCTCGTCCTGATTAGCGTCCTTATAGCGCCAGCCTTTAAAAACATAGCCAGGAATGGGCTTAGGCGTTTCATTCGGAATCAGGACTTTTGCATCTGGATTAACATAGTAGGTCTTCTTTTGCTTATCTATTGCCAAGTTGGTGGGATCTACAACGACCTTAACAAACTTCTCCTTCAATATAATATTCTCTCGGACGACGCTCGGCATGTTGGCATCATCCAAGGCCCGGTAGATGTTCTTGAAGACCTTCACTGGAATATCAACATCGAAGGGAGTTCCACCTTTCCATTCGATTTCAGCAGCAATGGATTCATGGCGGGGCGGTTGATCGCTCGGAGCTTCGCCTTCTTTTTCTTTCAGTTTTTCATAGACCTTGTCGTCTTTGTCCCTTAATTCGTATCCAGTAAATTCTTCGGTTTTTAGATCTGCCAAAGCGTCATTATATTGCTTGTCCGTTGGCAAGAAATCATTAACCCAGTCATTACCATCTTTCCATGACTCAAAGACCACGATTTCTTTTGCATCTTGTTTCGTAAACTTAGCCGTAAAGGTATAAGACTCCCGAATCACGGTATCTTTATTCAAGAGGGCGCTATCTTCCCAAGCTTTAAACGTGTAGCCAGGTTGTACTTGAAGCTTCGCCGCATAACTTGAAGATGCTGGATCGTTAGGAGTAGCGGGCACTACCCCAAGATTGCGGAACTCAAGCCCCTCGATGACATCATAATAGAGCTCCTTAATCTCCTTCCCGTCTTTATCAGTGCCAAATGATCCACCCTCGTCTGCTTTAAAGGTAATCCGGCAATAGCCGGTGGGAGTAGCAGATTCTTTTCCTTTACGGTGAATCACGCGGACATCCTGGTAGTAAAAATTGACCTGGGGAAGGACACCTTCTTTAGAAGGAACGCCATTGATGCCTTGGATATTACCGTGTTCATCCAGGTCAAAAATCAGCTGAACCTGATTAGCACTCTCCAATTTCCAGCCAGGAAGAGGCCGATAATTTCTCGCATCGTAGTCACGGTTCCCGTTGGTCACCTCTTCCGGCTCTAGGATATGGCTATAATTGGAATCCTTAGGCAGCTTCGAGTGATCAGCGATGGAAAGGAGTGTGTTCTCACTTTCTTCACTTGGGTCTTTTATCCCTAGGTAGTTCACCCTATAGTGCCTTTTACGAAATGGGCGATAAAAGTAATGGAAGGTATTGATGAAATCGTCTGTAAGAGAGGGGTTCTTCTCTTTCGCGGCTTTTATTTCTTCTTCAGACATAATCCGAAGATTTTGGTAAAAACTATTAGAGCGATCTGTCTCCTCACAGTATTTTTTATAGTATTGATTATCCTTTTTTGTTAGTTCATCTTTGGGAACAAGTAAAAACTCTTCGCCATGTTTTTTGGCATTTGTATAAATATACTGTCCAACTCTCTGTTCTTTGAGTTCTGTTGTATGAAGTTCTACTTCATTATTTAGGTCCTCGTCCATTATGTGATGCTTTACTTGGACAGTAACCAGATCGTTATTAATCCAGATTGCCTTAAGATAAACATCACTTACAACCTCATTGCCAAAGGCATATAATTCACGGACACCAAATTGCTCCACGTAGTCAGTGTCAATACTACCATCAGGCTTTTTGTGTATAACTTCCCAGCCACCAAAGTCAAAGCCAGGTTTTGTGGGACGAATGAAGTAGAAAGGATCATCCGGTTGATTGGGTTGGTCTTCTTTAATGGGCTCATTGGGTTCATAGATTGTCATGCGGTGCTTCACGCTAAAGACCTGGGGAGCGTCAGCGCTTGATGGTTTCTTTTGGAGAACAGGAACACTATACTTTGCCTTGCCCATGGACGTAACAATACTATCGCCCTCTTTATGGGTGGCAAGATTCAGAGGTTCTATGGTCTTGATCTTTTTACCATCTGGCTCCTTGAACTTTCCACCATCTGGATCAAAAGTAAGGGTCCATTCCAGATCCGGTTCTCCCCAAATAGCATAGAGCACGATGTCATGATTGGGCATAGTAAGATCTGCCACTTGAAGCTCGGCTTTAAGCTTGCTTAGCTCATCGTGTAGCTTTTTATCTGTATTCGTGAGTGGGCCTATCTTTTCTTGCGTTTTCTTTTTCTCTTCTTTAACGCTTTCCTCTTCTTCTACTGTTTTAGTTTCACGCTCCTCTATATTGCGTAAAGCTTTATAAAATCCAGTCATTTTATCATAGTTATCAGAAAGCTCTTTATACTTTTTATCTATCTCTTTTTCGAGTCTATCTGCCTCCAAATTCTTACTCGTGTCCTTAATCATCGTATTTCCTTCAGGGTCCATAGACCAGCCCTTGAAGACGTAAGAATCCGGCAAATTCTCGGGGCGATCTTGGTCTGTCAGCTTAGCAGCAAACTGATCCAATTTATCTACTTTTCTAAGGGGCTTTTGATAATAGATTCCTGCAATCTTTACAGAAGACCCATCGCTTAGGGTCTTACTTTCCAGTTCCTTGCTATCGTCAATGGTATATGGATTGGTATCCAGGAAAATATTATACTTCAGCCTTTTGTATGGAAAGGTTAGGTGATACTTTTTAATATTTTCAAATGGAACTTGACTAATCTGATTATCCTGAATGGGTGGCGCAGTAAAGAAGGATCTCTCGTTGTATGGTCTATATGTAGCTTCTCCTTCGGGATTTTTAGACACCTTTCCATTAGGATTCTTCTTGCTTACTTCATCTAACGAAATATGTAGCTTACTCTCAGTAGATCCTTCAAGAAGATATGCCCATTTCATATCATCAATTGAAATAGCTTGCACATCGCCATCAATAGGTGCGTCAGATTTAAATCCAGGAATGTATGGCGCAGGATACGGATATGGATTATGTGTATCAATCTTGACGGAACTCATGTCCGGATCAAAGTGATATGAAGAATCCCTTCCCTCATCTTCCATTCCCTGAAACATATATTCCAAATAGTAAATTGCAAATTGATGATCATCAGGGCCATTACTGATCGACGCTACTGGGCCAAAAGACATGGTGTATTCATCCAAAGGCTCTCCCGTTGAGGTGGATTCAGTCACGGGATTAATCCTACCTTCTTGCGGATCACCCCACTTATACCTATCAATAAAATCCTTTGAACTCAGCCAATAAGGTGGTGTATCATTAAACTCTACATAAGGATCGTTAAATTGGTCTACCGTATTTCTATTCCAGCCCAAAAAAGATGTACGCGGTGGAAAAAGTACGCCCTTGGCTTTATCAATCAACCAGAAATCATTGGGCCAACCTTTGATTCGCTCACCAAACTTGGCCGTAGTGCTATAAGGTTTATATTTTTCCTTTTTAGGGTCCTTTATAGGGTCGTATGTAGAGTCATAATCTATGAATTTTTCATTTTCATTCGACGATGGCACATGCATCCTAGACTCGAGCTCAATATTATCATTGATAGCTGCAGGCGCTTTCTCAAATAGTAAAGTATACTCCCGTCGGTCGTAATATATGTTGTACACCGTCTCCCCATCGGGGCGAACTGTTTTTATAACCTGCTTTGCTGGCTGACTCTCATTGGGATCTTCTAGATTCTCTTTTGTGGTCTTTTTCTCATTTCGAGTATAGTATTCTTCTAGACGCTTCCATTTGCCTCCTCGTATCTCAGTGAGAATATCCGAAGGAATATCAGGAAACTGAACATTTTCTGGACGTACTAGATCTAGGTCGGGTGCAGTGCCGGTCTCAGCATCCTTTACCACCGTGGCACCTGCAAAATCATATCCGTCCGGACCTAGTTTATTTTCATCGTAATTACCCGATTCAGCTTTTTGTGTCCAAAACTGAATGGTATAGTTGGCCTTTTTTTTATCATCCCATTGAGCCGTAAAGGTCACATCCGTGGCAGGCATAATTAGTTTATTGCTCTTGATCTTATCCTTTTCAATTAACGTTCCCTTTGGTATCGTAGTATCAATCCCAGCATCACGATATATTAAGTCTTGATCTGCTACCCAACCTTTTAGAGTGACCCCTCTTTTACTGGGGTCTTCTTCCAACTTAGGGATTTTCTGCCCATAATATAGTCTTTTAGCAGGAATATCTGTTCCCCCGTTTGTATGATAAACAACATCATAGGATTTTCTATAGTAGCGGCGCTCAACAGTAAACCCTTTTGCGCCTTCTTGATCAGGCATACAAATCCTGATATCGGCAGACTCAGGTTGATAACCGTTAACCTTATCATCGCTAAGAAAAGGTACCGGTTGAATTGTCCCAACGTAACCCGTCATAGGGGCAGAAATCTCTTTATCTACGTCAAAAGTCCCTGGTTTATCTAGGCTCTCAAAGCGATGCTTTACCATAATCGTAACCTGCTTCGGCTCATAAAGATTAGAGTCGACCTTCCTATAATGGGTAAGGCCTGGCCTAGGTTGGTCCTTTGCCTCTTTTATTATGCTATCATAATCAATTTTCTGCCTAACTCTAGGTTTTCTATAACCTGGCAGGTCGGGAAAGGTGATAACTTTCGATATTCTCGATTTTTCTTCCGCAGAAGCCGATTCTCCTACCGTGGCAATATAGGGCTGATAGGCAGACTCGTTGCTTCCTCCCCTTAGCGCCAGATAGTCTATTTCATAGGTATAGGTTTTAGGCATGGGAGGATTCTGAATCTGTCTATTCGCCTCATCCCGTGCTGTAGGATCTTTATCAAATTCCGCAGCTTTGAATACAGAATCAGCGTTTAAAATTGTACTCTGTTCCTTGTCAATGTGTTCATAATCCACAGATACTGGCATTGCTGCCAATAAGGGCAAGGGTAAAGATGTCGCTAGCATCAAAATAGCTACGACAGTTACCAAACTCCTTTTTATACTGACTTGAAAGCGATTCATTGTGACCTCCTGTTATCCAACTTTACATATGTAAAGAAATTATGAAAGAATACCACAAAAAAGAATAAATTGCAAACTTTTTGGAAAGGAAAAGATAACTAGAATCATTAAGAAATACTTTAAATGATCCTTTTGAAGAGCTTTTCAAGCTCTGTGCCGGAAAAGCGAATGGCAATGGGCCGTCCGTGGGGACAATGATAGGGATTTTCCAGGATCTGGAGGTCAGCCACCAAAGCCTTAATATCTTCTCTTCTAAGGGCCTTATTAGCCTTAATCGCCGCCTTACAGGCCATTGTCGCCAAGAGCTCCTCCTTTTTCGTCGGCAAACCAAGGTTTCTGTTTTCGGCTTCTTCCAAAATACTCCCGAAAATATCCATAGGATCAACGTTTCTGGGCAGGTCAGCGGGAACTTCCCGTAAGATCAGGCTGCTTTCAGAAAAGCGATCGAAGCGAAAGCCCCAGCGCTCTACTTCTGCCCTCTGATCCTCCAGGATAGCCAGACTACTAGGACCCACCGAAAATTCTACTGGCACCAAAAGGGGCTGGCGAAAGGTTCCAGCGTCCGCCAAGGCCCCCTGACGAACAAACTTTTCATACAAAATCTTCTCATGGGCTGCATGTTGGTCCACTAAGATGAGGCCTGCTGGACTAGCAAAAACTAGATAGGTCTGAAGAACTTGCCCCAAAATATTTGCACTAAGGAGGTCTTCAATCCGAAAACCCTGGTCCCTTTCCTGCTGCAAAGCCTCCTTCGACCGATAGGGGGTTGGCGATTCAGCCAGGATGGACGGGGGCGGGAGGATTTGTTCAGGGGGCGGCTCCGAAACAGGTGCTGGAGTTGGTTCCGGGGCTGAAGCTGCTGCAGGCACTTGAATAGCATCGTCAACCGCTTCTGGGGTAACTTCTGCAAGTGGCTCTGAAGCAGCTGTTTGATCATCTGAAGCTGCTAGGGCTTCTTCATGGGAGGCAGGCACTGCTGAGACTTGCGCCAAGTCAAGTGTTGTCGGCTTAAGAGCCGTTGGCTCAGGTGTTGTCGCCTCATGAATCATCGGCGCAGGGGTCGCCAGCTGAGCCACTGCGGAAGCCGTCCCCTGAGCGGAAGTCACCTCTTGGGAAGAAGCCGTCTCCTGAGCTGGAGCCGTCTCTTGATCGGGAGCATCGCCGAGGCTAGGAGTGTAGACGGTGGAGGATTTGAGGAGAGTGCTGTGGAGGGCCCGGTAGACGGCCTGGAAGACGCGATTGCGGTCGGTAAAACGCAGTTCGGTCTTCTGAGGGTGGACATTGCAGTCGATCTCGTCGCCAGGAATATGGACATAGAGCAAAAGCACGGGGTAGCGGCGTTTCATGAACCAAGTTTTACTCGCCTCATCGATGGCCTGGCGGATCAGGCGTGACTCCACGAGGCGGTTGTTGACGGAAATCACTTGTTTCGATCGGTTATTCCAGGAAAGTGAAGGATCACAAAGAAAGCCACCTACAAAAAGGGACCCATCTTGGAACTCCACGGAATGGGCGTGGTCAGCATAATCCCGGCCAAAGATGGCAAAGAAGGCATGGAGGGGGTTGCCGTCGCCCGGGGTATAGAGGAGCTGAGCCCCATCCTTCCAGAAAGAAAGGGCCACGTCCGGCCGGGTCAGGGCTAGTTTTTGCACAAGGTCGTAGATATACGAGGCCTCCACATAGGGCTTTGCAAGGAACTTTTTCCGGGCCGGGACATTGAAAAAAAGATCCCGGATCTCAAACTGCGAACCTTCAGGGCAAGAACAAGGGCCTTCGTGGAGAATTTGGCTGGCTTCAAGGAAAATTTCTGCCCCCTTCTCCTCCCCGGCCTCCCTTGTCTGGACCTTGACCCGGGCGACAGAGGCGATGGAGGGCAGGGCCTCTCCCCGAAAGCCCATGGAAGCGATGTGGGTCAGGTCTTCTAGACGGCGGATTTTCCCGGTGGCATGGCGTTGAAAGGCCAGGGCCAATTCCCCAGCAGGAATCCCTGTCCCATTATCCGTTACTACGATGCTTTGCATACCGCCACCAGTGATGGCCACCTTAATCTGGGTGGCTCCGGCGTCAAAAGAATTTTCTACCAACTCTTTCACAATGGAGGCAGGCCGCTCGACCACCTCACCTGCTGCAATGCCATTGGCTGTCTGGGGATCTAAAATTTGAATCATGGCTTTCCTCCTTCATGGTTGGATTGATCTGACATGGTAAGACTGATCTAGTGGGAAATTCCAGCCCAGATGAGTCATCCAGGTAGCCTGGCTAGCTCCCAGTCCTCCCTACTCTTCTTCCTTACCCTGGCCCCCATACCTGGCCTGCCAGTCCGAAATTTTAGCAAGGGCGTCCAGGGGGCGGAGGGTATTGAGGTCCAGGTCCTCAAGCTCTGCTCGCAGGTTCACCCAGCTCTCCTGGTCCTCCTTAGCCTGGACCAAGTTCGTGAGATTCAGGCCCTCGTTATAAGTGTAGTCCAAGGCCAGGTTGGCCTGAGACTTCGAAGATTCGGCTGCAAAACGCTCGCGGAGACGCTGGGCCCGGCGGATAATACTCCGGGGAAGGCCAGCCAGCTGGGCCACCTCCGTCCCGAAACTGTCATAGGACTTTCCGAGAGACACACTGTGCAAAAAGCGAATCGTGTCCCCCTCCCGGTCCGCCTCCACATGGGCGTGAAAGGCCTTGGGAATCTGGTCCACAATGTCCGTTAACTCGTGGTAGTGGGTAGCAAAAATCGTCCTCGGGGCCGGAGCATGGGCCCTTTGCCCCCCCAAATACTCCAAAATCGCCTGGGCCAAAGACAGACCGTCCCAGGTCCCCGTCCCCCGGCCAATCTCGTCGATGATAAGGAAGGAAGACTCGGTCATTTGCTTCAAAATATTCGACATCTCGCTCATTTCCACCATGAACGTGGACCGACCTCCCGCCAGGTCATCCGAAGACCCGATCCGGGTCAAGATCCGATCGCAGATACCAATCGTCGCCTCTTGGGCCGGAACCGGGGCCCCAATTTGAGCCAAAATCACGATAAGGGCGGCCTGGCGCATATAAGTCGACTTCCCGCCCATGTTCGGCCCCGTCAAAATCATCAAAGACTGGTCCGGCGTCAGGTCGAGATTATTTGCTACAAAAGCACCAGGAGGCAGGGCCGCTTCCACCACAGGATGGCGGGCTCCCACCAAGTGAAAGACCTTGTCCTCGGTAATCTCTGGGAAGCTATAATGGAGGCTCACTGCCATCTCGGCAAAACTTGAAAAGAGGTCGAGTTCCGCCAAAATCTTCGCATAGGTTTTCAGCGCTAACAAATACTCCCGCACCTGGTCTTTGAGGTCTTGCCAGAGGGCCCGTTCGACTTGATCGGCCTTTTCCTTGGCTCCCAGGATCTTGTTTTCCAGGTCTTTCAAGTCCTCCGTAAAGTAGCGTTCGGCGTTGCGGAGGGTCTGTTTGCGGATGAAATAGGGGGGGACCTGGTCGACGTAGGATTTGCTGACTTCAAAGCAGTAGCCAAAGACCCGGTTATAGACAAGTTTCAGGGTGGTCAGGCCCGATTTTTCTTTTTCGGCCTGTTCAAGGTCCAAAAGTTTGGTCTTCCCGTGAAGGAGCATGTCCCGGTAGGAAAAAAGCTCTTCGTGGAAGCTATCCTTGATGATGGTCGCTTGGCTGGTGAGGTTGTTGGGGGCGTCCTCCACCAAAGCATCCTCCAGGAGGTCCCGGAGGTCTTTGAGGTCCACCAGGGTCTCCAGGCGGGAGCGAAGGGGGGCGATGGGATCGGAAGCAACTGGCTGATCGGCGAGTTTTTCAGCAAGGCCAGCCGTCGCGCTCGCCGCTTGCGGCAGGGCCCCCAGGGCATTTTCTCGGAGGGTGCGCAGCTGGTCCAAGCCATGCTTGAGGGTGACCAACTCGGCAGGGGTCACCTTTCCCACGGCAATTCGTCCTGCTAGGCGCTCAAAATCGCAGATCCCTCGCAAATCCTCCCGAAAGGTCTGGCGGAGGATGAAGTGGTCGGCAAAGGCCCGGGCGGCGGCCTGGCGGTCCAAAATGGCTGTCCGGTCCCGCAAGGGCCGGTCGACCCAGCGCTTAAAGAGCCGGGATCCCATCCCGGTCACGCAATGGTCACAGGCCTTGATGAAAACGGAGCTGGAGGATTTGCCAGATTGAGGGTTGAGAGGCTCATAAACCTCAAGACCCTTAGCGGCGGCAGCATCCAAAATCAGGTATTCTTCCTGGTCAAATGGGTCGACCTGGGTGATGTGGGCTGGAAGGGTGTCTTCACAGCGGACGATATAAGACAAGAGGGCGGCTGCAGGAAGGACCCGGAGGGACTTTTCCTCCATACCTGGGAGCGGAAAATCCCTGGCCTTTTCCCAGGAAAAAAGCGAAGCAGGTAAAAAAGTCAGGCTCATTCCCCGGTCCTTAGCCAGGCGGGTAAAAGCCTCCCGCTGGGGAATATCCTCGGGGAGGAGGAGCTCGGTGGGGGATAATTTGGTGAGTTCGGCTTGGAGGTCGGCCACCTGGAAGGGCTGGTCCCGACTGGAGAGATTTTCCCAGGCACAGGCCTTCAAAAGCCCAGAACTTAGGTCGGCATAGGCCAAGGCGAGGTCAGTACCCTTGGCGTAGATGGCCACAAGATAGTTGTCTTTTTTGGCTTCCAGGGAGCCCGGCTCCATAACCGTACCCGGAGTCACCACCTCGGTGACCTTGCGTTCCACCAGACCCTTGGCCAGGACTGGGTCCTCCACCTGCTCCCCAATCGCCACCTTATAGCCCTTTTTCAGGAGGCGGTCCAGGTAGGTCTGGGCGGCATGGTAGGGGACCCCGCACATGGGGGCCGGTTCGTCGAGGCCGCAGGACTTCTGTGTAAGGGTCAGCTCGAGTTCCTGGCTCACCGTCAGGGCATCGTCGAAAAACATCTCATAGAAGTCGCCGAGGCGAAAGAAGAGAATGCAGTCAGGATGGGCCTTTTTGGTGTCCAGGTACTGACGCATCATCGGAGTTACCCGGTCATAATCGATGTCCGCATAGGTTAATTTCTTGGACATGACGGTCTTTCTCCCCCTTGTCCGGGGAAAAATGTAAGGATCTGCCGAGCTAGGCCTGGCAAATCCATCCCTAACACCCTCGCTTCTAGAGAATAGGGTTTGACCTTGGTGATCTCAGCCTTCACCCGAAGGCCTTCCACCCAGAAAAGATCTTTCATTAGGAGGTCTGTCCAGGCAGAATCTAGGCCCAGGTGCTCGAGGGCCTTGCCTAAGACTTCTTGGTCTAAGCTTGCATTATAGAGCTTAAAGGCAGTATCCCGCCCGGTCAGGACCTGGGGATCCCCGGTGCTCGGCCCCTCTAAGAGGAGGTCGACCCCCTCTTTTTCTAAGGCCTTAGCGTGACGGATGTTGGCCGCCAAAGAAAGTTCGTCCAAAAGGGCCTGGAGGCGGTTAAAACGCTCATGGGCCACTTCATCCGGGACCTGGTCAGGTGCCTCTCCCGCCACCGTCCCCTTTCTAGGCGAATAAATAAAAGAAAAAGCTCCGTCAAAGGCTAGGTCATGGACGGCCTGATAGGTCTCTTCAAAGTCTTCCTCGGTCTCTCCTGGAAAGCCCACCATGAGGTCGGTGGTAATGGCAATCTCTGGCCGGACAGCCCGCAGGAGGGCGATCATCTTCCGATAAGTCGCCAGGTCATGATCCCGGCGCATCTTTTCTAGGATCCGATCACTTCCCGATTGGAGGGGCAAATGCACGTGGCCCTCAATCCGATGGTACTCGCCTATGGCCCGGATCAGGCGGGGTGAAAAATCAAATGGATTCGAGCTCATAAATCGGACTCGGTAAACCCCAGGCAGGTGGGCCACCGTCACCATGAGGGAGGCAAAGTCCTCGGGGAGGTGCATTTCAGAGGGGGCTTGGTCTTCAGGCGGCAGAATCGACTGGATCTTGGCCCATAGGGCCTCATCCTCGGAAAAGGTAGGATCCTGAAGGATCGGCAGATTCTGGCGGCTAGACTGGTCTTCTCGGCCAGAATGTCCTTCCCGGCTCAGCAGAGTATAGATAGCCCGGATGGCCTTTTCATGCTTGGATAGATAGGCAGCAAGGTCCACATAAGAAGACAAATCGATGACCGCCAGGTCCTCAGGGGTCAGCTTGGCATAGGTCTCTGCCAGGGCCTTGCGTTCCTTTTGGTAGGCCGCTTGGCGGGCCGCCGTCTTCCCCCAACTATTGACATTTTGCCCCAAGAGCATGATCTCTGGAATCCCCTGGTCCGCCGCATCCATGGCCTCAAAGAGGATGGGGAGCGAAGACCGGCTCCGCTCCCGCCCCCTAGTAAAGGGAACGATACAGTAAGAACAGCAGTTATCACAGCCATACATGATCGAAATTAAGGCCCGGTAACGCCGAGTCCGCTTGGGCGGCAGGGTCTCAGCAATGGTCGCAGGCTCCGGCGGATAAAAGGCCGGTTTCTTCGTATCCAGGGCCGTCAAAAGCATCTCCGGCAGCCGCCAGATCTCCCCCGGCCCAAAAATCAGGCGGACCTGGGGATAGGATTCCACAATCCTCTTGCGATGGATCTCCTGGGTCGCCAGACATCCGCAGACCGCCAGCACCACATGAGGGTTGTCCAGGCAATACTGCTTCAGCGACCCCAGATAACCAAATAGCCTCTGGTCAGCATTGGCCCGTATACTACAAGTATTCACCAGGATCAGGTCCGCCCCTTCCGCCTCGTCCACCTCCACATAAGAAGCCGCCTCCAAAAGCGAGCGAATCTGTTCGGAATCCGCCTCATTTTGCTGACAACCGAAGGTCCGGATAAAAAAGGCCGGTTGCTTATCCAGATTTTTCTGCAAATACTCCCTCACCGCCCCCATTTTTTGCACCTGGTCTTGGCTTTCGGTATAGGTCACTCGCTCCTTCGCTAGGGCCCGGCTACCCGGGTAAAAGTAAGAAGATATCCCAGACTTTTGGGGGTTGGACCCCGCTGCCTGAGAGGCCCCCGCCTTGGAGGGCTCCGCTTGGGGAGTATTTGTGTGATGGGACTTGTTCGATAGGTCTTTCATAGTTTATTTCCTTTTAGTGCTTCTTGGCAGAGTCAAGACGAGGTAGGTCCATGCAGTGCGGCGGGATAGGCTCGCCCGGACTTTTTTCTCGAGCATCTCATTTAGCTGGATCATCAGATCAATGTCTTCGGGCAAGGTGTCAGCATCGGCATAGAAGACGAGGTCACAGGCGTAGATCAGGGAGGAGAAGAAGGCTGCCATGCGGTCTCTTTGCCCAGCTTCCATCGGGTTCTCCGACTGGGTCAGGAACTTCCGGTTGAGCTCTTCAAAGAAGGCTGTCGGGGTCATATCGACCGGAATGGTCTTTTCGACCTTCTCATAGAGGGTCCTGGCCCGGTTCCAGTAAGCCAGGAACTGAGCCCGTAAAACTTCAGGGCTGGCATTGGGGTCATAGTCATAGCGGTGTTTGTAGCGCTCATTGGCTCGCCATAGGAAGAAGGCCAAGAGAGCAAGGATCAGGAGGATAACCAAGGCCATTAAGATGGGGTAGAGCAAATCCAAGCTCATCTTATCCTGGTCAGCCTGGTTCTGAGCCTCATTAGGCTGGGTCTCTTCGGTGGTGGCGTCGGGAGCTGGGGTGGTCTCCTCTTCCCGATTGCGGTTATCAAGAGTTTTCGTGGGTTCCGTGGGAGGCGTTTCTTGCCTGCCAGGGGGCGGTAGCGGCGTTGTAGTCGTCTCTGAAGAAGGATGACTGGCATCTGGAGGCGGCGCGGAGGGCTCTGTGGGCCTGGTAGTCCCCTGGGGCGGAGGTCCTCCCTCCTCTTCATCACCAGCCCTGCCTTCAAAGTAGGAGGCTGGGGTCGCATCGAAGGGAATCCAGCCAATCCCTTCTAGGTAAAGCTCGGTCCAGGCATGGGCATCCCGGTCAAGAATCATCCGACTCTCCTTCTCGGTCGACTCAAAATCCGGACTATTAAAAGCCTCAGGGTTAGTTGTCTTGCCGGGCACCAACATTCCTTCCACATAGCGGGCATCTACCCCGATGGCCCAGGCTGACAAGGTCATTGCGGTTGCAAAATACACGCAATAGCCCCGTTTATCATGGAAAAACTGGGTCAAGAAGTCCATAGTCCGACTGGAGCCCTCACCCCGGTCCCCTTCCGAGACCTCATAGGAATAGGAATACTCTTTGCGGAAATGCTCCCGAATCTTCAAAAGATCTTCGAGTTTGTCCTGGGGATTACGACTGGCGGCCCCAACTTGAATCAGGTCAAAGAGGGTCGGATCATCCCGGGCAATGAGATCCAGGTTTAGGGTCGAGGGATGGGGATTTGCTCGGAAAGAAGCGTGGGCCATGGCTGCCCGCAAATGCTCCGCCAGGTGAAATTGGGGACCAGTCTTAGCGATCCAGCCAGCAACAGTCAGGCCATTGGGCGAAAGAGAATGGCTGGCATAGAGCTGACCAGCGGAGTTGAAGTAATATTTGGAACTTTGGTCTTCGGTCAACTGCCAGGGGGCTCCCCCGTTAAAGACCGTTTGGAGGGGCGGCCTGAGGGGGACGACGACCAGGTCACTATAAAAATAAAAATTCTTATCCATCTCCCCGTTGGGACCATAGGAAAAAGCCTGGGCCTGCTCTGGGGGGATTTGCCGACGTTTTTCCCCGTACTCGTTGAAAAGATTCATAAAGATATAGTTGGGATCCATGCTGGACATGGTCCAGAGGGAATTGGCATAGGTGTCAAAGATGGCCCCTCTCAGATAAAAGCCCTCCTTAGGGCCTAACACCTGGATAAAGGCCTCATCCTTGGGCTGGACTGAGCCACCCAGCTTACTAACCTTCGGGTAGTAACCTAACTGACGGATACTAAATTCAAAATAATTGACAACATCCGGGTCCTGGGAGGCGCTAAGCTTTAGCTTCATCTGGTCAAAGGCCTCAGCCAGATCCTTGTTTCGTAAAAAGTCGGGGGGAAGGAACTGGCTAAGGAGCATGGTCAGGGCCAATAGGATGGCGCAGGGGGCCAGACCATTGCGGTGGCGGCGCTCCTGCCAGCTAGCCTGAATCCCGGCTTGAAGACCCTCCACAAAGGAAATCCGAGTACCTGGCTCGCCTTCTTGGCCAGAAGAAAAGGGATTCATCCCCATCACAATCCGCCAGAAAAAACCATGGCTCCCAGCCGATCCAGCCGTTAGGCAGATCAAATAGCCTGCCACCAGGCGGATCAAAAACTCCTTCCAAGGGGCCTGGCCCGTCACAATGAGGGCCGGGATGGTGAAAAAGAAGATACATAGGAGCTCCGAAGGATAATACCAGTAGCAGAGGAGGTAAAAGACCAGGGCCACATTGAAAAAAATCAATTGCAGGTGCTGGACCATTTGTTCCCGTAAAATCGGAGCCAAATCCTCCAAAGATGGGACAGGAATCTGTAACTGGGGTAGGGCAAGTTTTAGGGAGGTCAGGAAATTTTGGCCTTCCTGGGAGATGGCCTGGACCATCTCCTCTCGGAGGGGCGGGATCAAGAATGCCCCTCCCAGGCCTAGGAGGCAAAAGAGCCCGAGCCAAAAGGCTGGCTGGGGAAAGGTCAGGGCCAAAAGGAGAATCATCACAGGGAGAATGGACCCTACAATGAGGTCAAAGACCCAGAAACTGACGTCCGAGCCCGCAAACCAGAGACTGACCCAGAGGTAGGCTAGGCCATAGACAACGAGAAGGCCCACGAGGCGGCCCAAGATGGCCGTCGAGCGCAGGGAGCGAAAGCGGTTGAGCCCCTGGCTAAGGCGGGAAAAGAAGGCCCGTCCCTCTAAGGGGTCTCCCACCTGGATGAGCTGTAAGGAAATCTCTTCGGGCTTGGGGTGGAGGCGCTGGTCAGGGCTCTTGGCCTTGACAGGTCGGTCTTTGCCCCCAAAGAGGCGCTTTTTGCCAGGGCTGACTTTAGAAGATGGCTTACTTGGCATAGCGGGCCCCCCCCCTACTGTAAAGGAGCTTTCTGATCTGTATTTTTGCAGCAGAAAGGTCGGTGACAAAAAGATCCAGATCGCGGCGTTTGGCAGGGTCGGAGTATTTGTGGAAAAAGTCTTGCTCCTGCCAGATCATATCGATGTATAAAGCGGCATTTTCGCTAGCTAGGAGACGGATTCGGTCTGACATGTCCGGGTTGAGCTCGGTAGTCAGCATGTAAATGATATTGCGGTCCATGACGGCCAGCTCCTTCTCCACTTGGTCTTCCACGGTCACGAGGGGGGCCAGGGGGATCATGGCAAGTTCCTTACGGAGACGCTCCAGGTCCTCGAGGTTGGTCAGACGTTCCCTCTGTCCCTCCCGGGAATTGGCCAGATAAAGGCTTATGGCACAAGGATAGCCCCGTTCAATAAATTCAAAGCAGATGGCCAGCATTCTCTCGAGAAAATAATCCCGCAACTCTAACAAATTCTCCCTGGTGTCTTCGCTGTCTTCCTCCGTTTGAACAGGGAGGGCATTGAGGTCGGGAAGGTTGAGGATAAAGACCACTTGGCGGTTTTCCGCCTTTTCATATTTTTTGACATACCAATTTTGCATTCTGGCAGACATTTTCCAGTGGATGGTCCGCATGCTATCTCCAGCGGCCATCTTACGCATATGGTCAATCTCATCTAAATCTTGGAAAGAATGGCGACTGCGAAAATCCCCGGAAAGCTGGATGAGTTTCGTTTCAGGGTCAGGGATGATTTGCTTTTGATCCAGGGGAAGAACAAGAATTTCCCCATCCTGGGGGGCCAGGCGAGGCAGAGTCAAAGGAAGGGTCACAAAGTTGAAAAAGTCAGATATGGCCACCTTCATATCCTCGAGGGCCAGATAGCCACAGTGGTCAGCAGCACAGCGAATAGCAAAATCGGTCTTCGACCCAGCTCGGAGGTAGATATTATGTTCCACGTTAACATGACGGCCCTCGTTCAGGGGAACAGGGGTCGTCAGGTAGAGCCTGGCGTGATAAAAGAGGCTCTTATTTTCCAAACTTAAAATCCAGGCCGCCGACTCATTCCGGTAGACTTCGTCCTTTTGACGAACGACCCGGGCGACAATCCGTCCTCTCATATAGAGGATGAAGAGGAAGGAAATGAGGGGCATAAAAATAAACAGCAGAAGGAGGTAGGGCATAAAGAACCACCTTCCGATGTGGTGCATGAGCCAGAAAGTGAGGAAAATCAATATATAGATGCCAAGACGTTTGAATTTCATGCTTCCTCTAGCGGACCGGTACCGGCACCCTCTGGAGGATCTCGCCGATGATGGTTTGCTCACTAATTCTCTGTAACTTAGCTTCTGGATAGAGGGTTAAGCGGTGGCCCAAGACCGCAGTGGCCATAGCCTGAACATCATCGGGCCTCGTGTAGTCTCGCCCCTGGAGGAGGGCCCGAGCCTTAGCCGCATTCATGAGCATGGTCGAAGCTCGAGGACTGGCCCCCAGTTTCACGTCCGGGTGGCGGCGAGTATCGGCCATAATCTGGGCAATATATACTTTCACGGAATCGCTACAGTGGACCCCTTGGGCCTGGGCCCGGAGCCAGTTGACTTCATTGGGCCCGGCAATAGCCTGGATGGACTCCATAGGATGGTCACTGGAGCAAACGTTAAGAATCTCCACTTCTTCATCAATTGTGGGATAGCCCATAGAAATTTTAAGCATGAAGCGGTCTAATTGGGCCTCGGGCAGGGGATAGGTTCCCAGCTGTTCCACCGGGTTTTGGGTGGCCATCACGAGGAAGGGGTGGGGGAGCTGGTAGGTCACCCCGTCGACGCTC
>ERZ1673752.2464-NODE-2464-length-20534-cov-29.101128_pt1 | contig 20534 bp, 14 predicted proteins | sample MGYA00580195_ERZ1673752 | MGnify/ENA primary metagenome ERZ1673752 (study PRJEB41218, sample SAMN15661744) | gut metagenome | host: Homo sapiens | place: Canada: London | collected 2015-08-20/2019-03-30 | study: EMG produced TPA metagenomics assembly of...
AAAGTCAGGGCTTTGTGAGTTTTTTAGAGTTTGGGGTGTTTTGACACACCCTCTTCTGTTTTCATCATCATAAAAAGTTACAATTTCATCGGGCGAATTGCAAATCTGTTTCGTTTTTCTTGCTGAATAGGAATAATTGAACTAAATTTGCAGAAAAATATTTCGCAAACTTTGACTAACCTAAAAAATACTATGAACAAAGTCCTTATAATATATACTGGTGGTACAATTGGCATGGACCGCAATGCCAGGACAGGCGCGCTCGAACCGTTACAGTTTGACAAGCTATCGGCAAAGATGCCTGAACTGGCGCAGATACCTACGGCGATAGAGGTGTATCAGTTTGCTCCTCCAATCGACTCTTCGGACATAACACCGGCGCAGTGGTCACAACTTGTGAAAGTTATAAAGGAGAACTATGATGATTACGACGGCTTCGTTGTCCTGCACGGGACTGACACTATGGCATTCACTGCCTCTGCCCTGTCGTTCATGCTTGAGAACCTAACAAAGCCAGTGGTTATGACTGGCAGTCAGGTTCCGATAGGGCAGTTGCGCACCGATGGCAAGGAAAACCTCATCACGAGCATCGAGATCGCATCTGCCAAGCACGAGGATGGACTGCCTATGGTTCCCGAAGTGTGTATATATTTCAACGGCAGACTACTTCGTGGCAACCGCTCTACTAAGGTAAATGCTGATGGTTTCAATGCTTTCGAATCGTTCAATTATCCACATCTCGCAGATGCCGGGATAAATATTGTATATCATGAGGAATACATAATAAGGCCAGACTATGACAAGCCTATGGTGTCGCATTTCGACCTTGACCCGAGCGTAATAATATTCACGTTGTTCCCTGGAATACAAGATATTGTGGTTCACCACGCGCTTGATGTCCCGGAGTTGAGGGCAATCGTTATGAGGTCGTATGGCAGTGGGAATGCCCCGCAGCGGCAGTGCCTTATGGACATGCTCGGCGATGCGTCGAGCCGGGGTATCAACATCGTCAACGTAAGTCAGTGTGCTGAAGGCACTGTGGAGATGGCGCGCTATGACACTGGCTATCAACTGAAGAATGCGCGTGTCATATCTGGTTATGACAGTACAGTGGAAAGCGCAGTTGCAAAACTTATGTATCTTCAGGGAAGATATAGTGACCAGGAAATTGTCAGGGAAAAGATGAATCAAAACCTTAGGGGGGAAATTTCGATTTAGTAATTACAGTCTATGGCTGTAATCTAATTCCATTGTCAAAATACTAATAGCCAGTCGAATATATATAAGCACAGATATATGTGACTGACTGTCAGAGTGATTCCGTTGGGACTCGAACCCAAGACCCACAGCTTAGAAGGCTGTTGCTCTAATCCAACTGAGCTACGGAACCATAATTTGGTTTTGATTAATACTTTCTTCGTAAAAGTGTGTGCAAAGGTAGGCGTTTTTGTGCGCATATCCAAATTTTTGCTCAAAAAACTCAATAATTAGGAAAAGAAACGATAACTTTGCAACATGGAACAAATCAGATGGGGTTTTATAGGCTGCGGAGAAGTGACAGAGAAGAGTTCCGGTCCGGCATTCAGGGAGGTGGAAGGCTCTGATGTAATTGCTGTTATGGGTCGTGATGCACGCAAGACACGTTTGTATGCGGAAAGACATCATATACCGAAATGGTATACGGATGCTCTGGAGTTGATAGAAGACCCTGATGTCAATGCCGTGTATATTGCCACGCCGCCATCAAGTCACGCCACTTATGCAATAATGGCTATGAAAGTCGGAAAGCCTGTCTATGTTGAAAAACCTTTGGCTGCCAGTTATGACGACTGCACCAGGGTGAACAGGGTTAGTGAACAGACAGGAATACCATGTTTCGTAGCATATTACAGGAGGTACCTACCATATTTCATAAAGGTTAAGAATCTTGTAAATTCGGGTGGTCTTGGGAAGATTATGAACGTCCAGTTGCGTTTCTCATGCCCCCCGCGTCAACTTGATTATTCTGCCCCGTCAGAACTTCCTTGGCGACTTCAGCCAGACATATCTGGTGGGGGCTACTTCTATGACCTTGCTCCACATCAGTTTGATTTGCTTCAGGATATGTTTGGTGTAATAACAAAGACAGAGGGTATCTGTATCAACCGTGGCGGACTTTATGAGGCGGAAGACACTATAAGCGCGTGCTTTCAGTTCGAGTCAGGAATTCCAGGCAGCGGTTCATGGTGTTTTGTAGGGCATGAGTCATCGCGCGATGACCGTGTCGAGGTCATAGGCGATGCAGGCATGTTGTCTTTCTCGGTATTCAGTTATGCGCCTATCGAACTTACGACAAGTGAAGGTCATACAAGTTTGACAATTCCAAATCCCCCATACGCCCAGTTGCCGATTATAAAAAGCGTGATAGGACATCTTCAGGGAAACAGCGTGTGTTCGTGTACGAGTATCTCCGCCACCCCGGTTAATTGGGTCATGGATAGGATATTGGGCAAATTTTGATAAAAGTGTTTGGTCAAGGTGTACAGATCTCTCAGGTACTATGTCACATTTATTTCGTTACTTGCCATGCAGTGTAGTGTCATGGCATACAGTCGTTCAGTTATGAATGACAGCGTGTGCGTGCCAAAAACAGAAAACATAAATAAAGAAAGTGGCCTGTATTCTTTCATAAAGTCACTAAACAGGATAGACACCACATATATCGAGCCGCAGCATTACAATTATACGGCAATGTTGCAGAACACCACAACATACGAGATGTATCATCTGCGCAGCAAAGACGGTCAGGCGGTTACTTTCGCTCCTAAGCCGACCGTAAAAGTTGGGCCGTATTTTGGGTGGAGGTGGGTGTTCCTTGGATATACGTTAGACATAACACATCTGTCTAACGGAAGAAAAAAGAAAGAGTTGGATCTCAGTTTATATAGTTCGCATGTTGGTATAGACCTGTATTATCGTAAAACAGGCGATGACTATCTTATAAGGTATATAAAAGATGGCAACTGGCTCATAAGGCCCAAGAACCTGGCTTTCGATGGTTTCGAGGTTTCAATAAAGGGATTTAATGTTTACTACATATTCAATCACAGGAAGTTCTCTTATCCTGCAGCTTTCAGTCAGAGTACAATTCAGAAGAAAAGTTGCGGATCGCCTCTTATCGGCATAGGATATGTCCATCATTCGCTTTCTCTCGACTATGGTAAGCTGCATGATGTTATAGCAGAAATAGCCGAAAAGGACGAATTGAAAGTTGACACAGGATTGATGTTTAACCATGTGAAATATGTGGATTACTCGCTGTCCGGTGGCTATGCCTACAACTATGTGTTTGCTAAGAACTGCCTCCTCTCTGCTTCTGTTTCTCTTGCGGTAGCATATAAGAAAACTGTAGGAGAGAGAGAGGAGAATGCCTCACAACTACTCGATTTCAAGTTCTCCAACTTCAACTTGGATGCCATCGGACGTTTCGGGGTTGTTTATAACAACATGAACTGGTATTGTGGCGCGAGTGCGGTAATCAGGGCATACAATTATTATAAGCCCCAGTTTTCGACCAACAGCATTTTTGGTTCTTTGAACTTTTATGTTGGTGTTAACTTTGGCAAGATGCGTAAATACAAGAAAAAAAACAAAAAAGTGTAATGGTCAGGATAATTTTAATTACTGCAATGTTTGCTATTGCGTCGTTTGCAAGCGCCTCAAATGGAGTGACATTTACTGCGAGGGACAGTTTAACCGTTACGAGACTTCTGTCAGAGGGGAAGTCTGAGCCCAATAATGCTAATCTTGTGTTGTTCTTCGCGCGAAAACTCACGGGACGTCCTTATGTGTCACATACGCTTGACGTGAATAGAAAAGAGCGGCTCGTAGTGAACCTCCGTCAACTCGATTGCACCACATACGTTGAGACAGTACTTGCGTTGGCAATAACGGTTAGAAAGGGCGGAAAGTCATTCAAAGACTATTGTGACAACCTTACCATGCTTAGATACAGGAACGGTGTGATTGATGATTATTCCTCACGTCTGCATTACTTCACAGCATGGATAAACGATAATGTAAGCAAGGGGCTTGTCATGGAGGTTGCAGGCAACAGAAACTTGTTCTGTGGTGTGCAGGTGGTTGATGCAAGCTACATGACCACGCATTGTAACAATTACAGGATGCTTGTTGGCGACAAGGAGATGACCCGCAAAATCGGCATTATGGAGAAGGAAATAAGTGGGAAGCGGTATAGTTATATACCAAATGTCAAAGTCAGCAATACAAACGAACTGCGCAATGTTATACACGATGGGGATGTCATTGCCATTGTAACAAACAAGAAAGGTCTCGACATATCCCATCTTGGCTTCGCAGTGTGGCACAGTGAAGGTCTGCATCTTCTTCACGCCTCGTCAATAAGGCACAAGGTGGTTGAGGATAGTGTGACGCTGCGGAAATACCTATTGAAACAAAAAGCAGCGCTCGGTGTGAGAGTGCTGCGTTTGAGGTGAAATAACAACACCTGATATTGTGTCATTGTTTATCCCCAATCTCTAAGTTTGCAATTCATATTGCAAACTTAGAGATTTGGGATAAATAGTTTTGTTTTTTGCAGGAAAATCAATACCTTTGCAACACAAACAACATTATCATGGAAAAGGACAGTATTATAATAGTCAGTGGAGGAATGGACAGCGTAACGCTGCTCTATGAATACAAAGACCGTATCGCACTTGGTGTTTCGTTCAACTACGGAAGCAATCACAATGCTCGTGAGATACCATTTGCACGCTGGCACTGTGAGCAGTTGGGCATTGAACACATAACTATAGACCTCGCTTTCATGCCAAAGTTTTTCAACAGTTCGCTGCTTGACGGGGCAGAAGCTATACCAGAAGGGCATTATGCTGAGGACAACATGAAATCAACAGTTGTTCCTTTCCGAAACGGGATCATGCTATCTATTGCTGCAGGAATTGCTGAAAGTCGCAATCTTAAGTATGTAATGATGGCTAATCATGGCGGCGACCACACCATATATCCGGACTGTCGTCCGGAATTTGTGAATGCAATGAGCGAGACCACAAAAACGGGGACATTCCTGGGAATAGAAATTCTTGCACCATATACAGGCATAACCAAGGCAGACATAGCACGGCGTGGTAAAAAACTCGGCATAGATTATTCAAAAACATGGAGCTGTTATAAGGGTGGGGTACACCATTGCGGAAAATGCGGAACGTGCGTGGAACGCATTGAAGCATTGCGCGATGCTGGCATACATGACGACACCGTATATGAATGATATTACACTCCCGATTACCTTTCCGTTTGTCTCGCACTTATTGAACCATATTGGTAGTATATACAGAACATTTGCCACAGCCACACCGGGGAACATGCTGCGAAAGCGATGAATGCGCCAGTGAATATGAGCAGTGGGGCCGTCTGTGGCATACCAGACAGGTCTCCGAAATACATACCGAGAGAATCCTGGAGGCTTGCAATTGTAACCACCCATAAAGGTGCTGCGAGAAGCATGGCAAGCATGATACCTATGAGCAGTGAGACAAAGATGGTGATGAACAGCCTGCCATAGAAACGTATGCCAATGAAATAGTTTTTCGAAATAATGCTTCTATACTTAATACCGTCTTCTGCCATATATTTCATTCCGCTGTAACATGTTGGCAGCAACAGCAGAGATGTTATTATTGTAATGGCTAATGCTATCAGCAAATGCAGCAACAACATTCCCTGATGCCATATCACAACAAGAGAAATACTTACTGCATAGAACAACATGACACCAGCAATGAATGCCGATGCCGGTATTGTGTGAAATTTTAACGCCCTAACTATGTTGGGACCAGCGTCTTGTCCTTTTAACAATGCCATTATACTTCCTGAAGTACATGCCAAAAGAAATAGAGCTGCCATTGAAGATATGGCACAGACAGACCACAGTGTGATTGTTGCCGCATCCGTCGTTACAGATGGTATCATAATAGCTGCGGAATACGCTATGGCCATAGTCAGAGAAGTTCCGGTAATCCACGGCCAGAGACGTTTTATCAATAGTGTCATATTATTTGCCATCAGCATATATGATGTTTTGGCAATCGCAGATTGACTTCTGCTTTTCATTTGGTTTTCTATTTTCAAGGTTACCATCTTCCTTAATTATTAAGTTCGAAAAAATAATATGATTTCAATTAAAATCCTGCTGCTAAATATGCTCAAAGTCCGAAGGCGCTTCCTATCTGATACACTGCGGCAGAAACAATCCACGCGAGTGCCGTGGTATAGAAAGCCGAGAACAATGCCAATCGCCACGATCTGGTCTCTCCCTTTATTGCCGCGATTGTGGCTATGCACGGGAAGTATATAAGTATGAACAGCAAGTATGAGAATGCTGCCAGCGGTGTAATACCATCTGTTTCCATCTTTTGCCGCAGGTTGGCATATTTCGCATCGCGGTCTTTTGATGTGTCGCTGGCAACTTCATCATCGTTGGCATAAAGCACGCCAATGGTTGAAGCGACAATTTCCTTTGCGCCGACACCGGCAATCAGTGACACGTCGAGTTTCCACACAAACCCTTGTGGATGGAAAACAGGTTCTATTGTCCTGCCCATCATTCCTATATAACTCTTTTCCTGTTGCTCCTGCATGTTGAGGTTTTCATAGTGAGGGAAATAGCCAAGAGCCCATACGATTATGCTTGCAACGAGAATTATTCCTCCCATTTTTTTCAGATACTGTTTACCTTTGTCCCATGTGTGGCGTAATATTGCCTTTGCCGTCGGGAAACGGTATGGCGGCAGTTCCATTACAAATGGCGTGTCTTCTCCCTTGAAAATGAACTTGCTAAACAGTCTGCTCATTAACACAGCGAGCAATATGCCGATGGCGTACAGCAGAATCATTATGTAAGTCTGGTATTTCACGGCGAAAAAAGTTCCAACTATCATTATATATATTGGCAACCTTGCTGAGCAACTCATAAACGGCAATACAAGCATTGTAACAAGTCTAGAGCGATGGCTCTCTATAGTCCGTGTTGCCATCACAGCAGGCACGTTGCATCCGAAACCCATTATAAGCGGTATGAACGATTTTCCATGTACCCCCATGCCGTGCATCAACTTGTCCATTATGAAAGCTGCCCGCGACATATAGCCAGAGTCCTCCATGAACGATATGAACATGTAGAGTATCAAAATCTGTGGAAGAAAAACTATCACTGCACCAACACCTGCGATTGCCCCGTCCACGACCATCGCACGCAGCGGTCCATCAGGCATTATGTCGTTTAACAATCCGGAAAGTTCCGAGACTCCATATTCAATCAAGTCCATAGGATACTGCCCGATGTTGAATGTTGCAAAGAACATAAGGAATATAAAAAGGAAGAACAATGGGAACCCAAGCCATTTGTGTGTTATCAGTGCATCCAACTTGTGAGTTATCACATAGTTGTAAGATTTCTTTCCCTCCTCATATCCTATTTCCTTGAGTGCTCCATATATGAAGCCATATTTAGCATCCATGACTGCCGTTTCAGAGTCTTCGTGTGTCTCTTCTTTCAGCCTTTCTGCAGCATTGTTCCGATGTTCTATGATTTCTTTGAAATCAGGCAGCGAGGATATGGATTTTTCCACATGCTTGTCGTTCTCAAGTAGTTTTATTGCAAGGTAGCGAGTGGAAAACCTGCGCCTTACATCGTAATATGCCTTAAGATGTTCCTGCATCTCACTTATTGCGCTCTCAATATATTCTCCATGGTTTATGTGTATATGCCTTACACGCGTCTTCCTGTAGGTGCCTTCATATACTTGTATTACAGTTTTGAAAAGTTCATCGACTCCATATCCGCTTTTGAAAGCCGTTGGTACGAGCGGGAAACCAAGCAGTTCGCTAAGTTTAGTGTAGTCGAGCGTGTCACCACGTTTCTCTATCTCATCGTACATATTCAGTGCTCCAACCATACATAGGTTCATGTCAATGAGTTGCGTGGTGAGGTACAAGTTTCGCTCAAGATTACTTGTGTCAATTACGTTTAGCACTACATCAGGCGTTTTCTCCACAATCTGTTTCCTGACATAAAGTTCTTCCGGTGAATAGGCCGAGAGCGAATAAGTACCTGGAAGGTCAACAATTTTAAGTTTGTATCCTTTGTATTCTGCCACGCCTTCCTTGGCATCAACTGTAACTCCTGAGTAATTTCCAACGCGCTCGTGTGCTCCACTTGCATAATTAAATAAAGATGTCTTGCCGCAGTTTGGATTGCCGATGAGTGCCACGTTAATCTCACGGTGTTTCTCCATTGCCTGCGAATGTGGGCTTGCTGCATCGCTGCCTATGGTTAGTTTTCCTGATTTTCCGGTTTCATGGTAAAGTTTATCTCTCCTGCTTGATGTCTTTACGATTTCTATCTGTGCCGCTTCACTGCGCCGCAGTGAAATCTCGTATCCCATGATTTTATATTTCACCGGGTCTTGCAATGGGGCATTGAGCAAAACCTCAACAGCCTTGCCTTTCAAAAATCCCATTTCAATAATGCGTTTCCGGAAGCCGCCATGGCCATACACCTTTACGACAATGCCGTTATCGCCAGTCCTCAATTCTGATAGTCGCATATCAAACTATGGTTTAATAGGTGTAAAGTTACAGATTAATATCGAGATTACACTAATTTCCATTAAAGAATACCTACAAATGATTACTGCCAAGGAAAATTTCTGCCCTCTTCAGGTCATCTGGGGTGTCTATTCCGATTGTTTCAGCATCCGTAATACCTACCTTTATCTTATATCCGTTCTGGAGCCATCTCAATTGTTCAAGATTTTCTGCAATCTCAAGCGATGATTGCGGCAACGTGGTTATTTCTTTCAGAACCTCTGTCCTGTAGGCATACAGTCCGATATGTTTCAGAAAAGGAAAGGATGAAGGCCATGCGTCTTTTTCCTTGCTGCGGACAAACGGAATTATGCTGCGACTGAAGTACATCGCGAAACTATTGTTGTCAACAACTATTTTGGGGGAATTAGGATTGCTCAACAAATCGAATACAGCTTTATTGCCAAAAGGTTTGCCAAGTGTCGCAATTTGCACATTGTCGTAATCGAAGCACTTGCATACTGTAGTTATCTGCTCAGGATGTATGAAAGGCTCGTCTCCCTGTATGTTGATTATAACATCTGCGCGCATGCCTAATTTTATTGCTGCCTCTTTTATCCTGTCTGTCCCACTCCTATGATCCGGTGAAGTCATTACAGCCTTGCCTCCGAATTTTTCCACGGCGTTAGCAATCCTTTCGTCGTCAGTCGCAACAAAGACATCATCTATAGCCTTGCGGGCTTGTTCATACACACGTTGTATTATAGTTTTTCCTGCGAGCAATGCCAGTGGCTTGCCTGGAAATCTTGTGGAAGCAAAGCGTGCGGGTATGATTGCAATAAACTTCATAGTTTCTTTTAATATATTTTCCAACGTTCAGTGCTGCAAAATTAGATAATTTTTTCGACATAATCTTCTCGCAAATACTAAAAAACGTTTTTAATTATGTTTTTCAAATATGTGAAATTGAAAACAAATTCTTGTGATTTCACATCCTAAATGATAGTTGCATAAGTGAATACTAACCACCTTAAAAAAACAAAATAAGAAAAAAGTAATCTGAATTTAAGCATTTTTCTTTTGCTATATTGCTGTTTTTTTATAAATTTGCGTCTTGAAATATTAAAGTTGCGACATGAAGAATAAGATAGTTGTGGCCTTGATGCTTGCAATGCCACTCGTTACAAACGCCCAGAAAATAACACTTGGTTCGTGTGTAACAAAAGACGGAGCGCACTACAAAGGCGAGATGTCTGGTGGAAAGCCACATGGAAAAGGATGTGCCACATACAAGAACGGCGATATTTACGAAGGAGAGTTTGTAAAAGGTAAACGTCAGGGAGAGGGGACATATACCTTTTCTGATGGAGGAAAATATGAGGGGATGTGGTATCAGGATCAGCAACACGGTCAGGGAACACTCTATGACCAGGACAACAACAAGTATGTGGGACTATGGTATCGTGACTATCAGGAGGGACATGGTGTGAAATACTATTACAACGGTGATGTATATGATGGAGAATGGTATCACGACAACAGACAGGGGTATGGTAAATACACCTTTGCCAGTGGTGCATACTATGAAGGACAGTGGATTGGGGACAAACGCAATGGCAAGGGATTGTTCGACTGGGGCGATGGTTCTTCATACGACGGCGACTGGGTGGATAACCAGATGAACGGCAATGGAACGTTCAAGTATGCTTCGGGCGATGTGTATACAGGCGATTTCAAAGACGGTGTTATGAATGGCAAGGGCATATACAAATTTAAGAACGGAGACGTTTATGAAGGTGCGTATTTCAAGGGGGGACGTACTGGTGAAGGTGTTTTCCGTTATGCTAATGGCGATGTATATACAGGGCATTTCGTAAATGGGGAGAAAAACGGCACAGGCACGCTGAAATGGAATAATGGGGACGTGTATGCCGGGCAATGGAAGGATGACAAGCAGAACGGGAAAGGCAGACTGACGAAAAAAGAAGGTGACGTTTTTGATGGTAACTTCAAGAACGGCAACGTGGAAGGAGAAATAATAATACATTATGCCGATGGAAGCAAATTTCGTGGAATATACAGGAACGGAAAACGTAACGGCAAGGCTATAGAAGTTGACAAGGTCGGGAATCGCTTTGAAGGGACATACAAGGATGACCTGCGCGATGGAGAATATGTCGAAAAAGACCGCAACGGAAATGTCACATCGCAGGGTATATACAGTATGGGGAGGAAACGATAGCCTTGGAAATAAAAACATATATTCGAGAAATCATAACATATCATGGCTGAAAAACAAACAAGACATAAAGAGCATATTGGTCTTGTGAGAAATGATGCTTATCTCGAACCGTTCGAGTATGCTATAACAGGAAGACACGAGCATGCCGCATGTGAAATAAAACGTTTTACTATGGACGGCAAGAGGCCGCTTTCCGATTTTGCAAACGGGTACAACTACTATGGGCTGCATCGAGACTCGCGAGTAGGGTGGGTGTTCCGCGAATGGGCTCCTAATGCTACTGACATATATATAATAGGTGATTTTAACGACTGGAAAGAAGACGAGAGATTTCGTGCCAGCAGGATTGATGGAACAGGGAACTGGGAACTCAGATTGCCCAATGACGCAATTAAGCATGGAGACCTGTACAAAATGTTTTTGAAATGGGACGGAGGACAAGGAGAACGCATCCCTGCATGGGCTGTCAGGGTAGTACAAGACGAAGACACAAAGATTTTTTCGGCTCAAGTGTGGAATCCTGAAAAGAAATATGAGTGGAAGCACACTTTCCACCGTATAAATGACACCCCTCTGCTTATATATGAATGTCATATAGGTATGGGACAAGACCTGGAAAAGGTTGGAACATATAATGAATTTCGAGAGAATATCATTCCAAGGATTGTCAAAGCTGGTTACAACTGTTTACAGATTATGGCGATACAGGAGCATCCTTACTATGGATCATTCGGCTATCATGTCAGTTCATTCTTCGCACCATCAAGCCGGTTCGGGACGCCAGAAGAATTGAAAATGCTAATTGATGAGGCGCACAGCAATGGGCTGGCGGTCATAATGGACATTGTTCACTCTCATGCAGTGAAAAATGAAATTGAGGGGTTGGGCAATCTTGCCGGAGATCCAAATCAGTATTTTTATCCTGGCGAACGTCACGAACACCCAGCATGGGACTCCCTTTGCTTTGACTACGGTAAAGACGAGGTAGTACATTTCCTGCTTTCCAACTGTAAATACTGGATCACGGAATTCCATTTTGATGGCTTTCGTTTCGATGGAGTCACATCGATGCTTTATTACAGTCACGGACTCGGAGAGGCATTTATTAATTACGAAGACTATTACAACGGTCATCAGGACGACAATGCAATATGCTATCTTACTCTGGCAAACAAACTTATCCACGAGATAAATCCTTACGCAGTGACTATTGCCGAGGAAGTGAGCGGAATGCCCGGAGTGGCTGCCAAGTTCGATGACGGCGGTTTGGGTTTTGACTACCGAATGGCAATGAACATACCTGACTATTGGATAAAGACTATAAAGGAAGTCCCTGACGAGAACTGGAAACCAAGTTCTATATTTTGGGAAATAAAAAACCGTCGGCCAGACGAGAAAACTATTTCGTATTGCGAGAGCCATGACCAGGCTCTTGTAGGTGACAAGACAATAATTTTCCGCCTTATAGATTCCGATATGTACTGGCATTTCCGTAAAGGGGACGAGAATGAGACCGCGCGGCGAGGTATGGCATTGCACAAGATGATCCGTCTTGTGACGGCGGCCGCCATGAACGGCGGATACCTCAATTTCATGGGAAATGAGTTCGGACATCCCGAATGGATTGATTTCCCACGGGAAGGAAATGGCTGGAGTCACAAATACGCACGCCGGCAATGGAATCTCGTTGACAATAAGGAACTGTGCTATCATTTGCTTGGTGACTTTGACAGGAATATGCTTGATGTTATTAAAAAAGAAAAGGATTTCATAAAGACACCCGTTGTGGAAATATGGCATAACGACGGAGATCAGGTACTTGCTTTTATGAGAGGTGATTTGCTATTCGTATTCAACTTCTCACCATCGCGGTCATTCACAGATTACGGTTTCCTTGTACCCACAGGTTCTTATGATGTATTGCTGAATACAGATGCCAAAGAGTTTGGGGGGAATGGCTTCGCAGATGATAGTATGCCACACATTACCAATTACGACCAATTATATGCCGCACAACACAAGGAATGGCTAAAGTTGTATATCCCATCCCGCAGTGCGGTTGTTCTAAGAAAAAACTGATCATTGTGCCATGACTATCAAGAACAGAAATAACAATCCGTTGACAATACGCATATTATGTGCTGTTTCTTTCTTTGTTTTCACATTCTGTTTCCTTTATTTTTATCAATGCGATTTGATTGGAGCCGTTCAACATGTACTTTCAGATGGGCAAACATCATATTCAAGACTTGTGGGAGCTGTGATTGTCACACTCGCATTGTATATCATTCAGATAGGAATCTATACGATCACAAAGTTTAACAGACAGGCACATTCACTTACTTATTTTCCATCGCTTATGCTGCTATGTCTTTTGACAAGCGTCGAAGACACATTTGATCAGCATTTTGCTTTTACTGCATGGACGTGGTTCTCTCCTTTATTAGTCGTCATATTTGTTGTTGTTTCATATATGTTGGCGAAATACAGATCTTACATACCTGATGGTTCTGGCAACGGGATATTTTCTGGAACTACTATGCAGAATATGCTTTCAATGGCATTTATGTTCATGCTGGTAGGCATTTTCAGTAACGGAAATGATGTCTTGCACTATCGCATGAGGATTGAAAGATACATAACAGAATGTAGATACGCAGAGGCTCTGGAGTTAGGTAAATCATCGAGTGAGACAGACAGTTCGCTTGTGATGCTTAGGGCGAGCGTGTTGGCACGCTCCGGACAACTGGGCGAACGGCTGTTCGAGTATCCGTTGATAGGTGGGTCCGCATCATTGCTGCCAAACGGTAACAGCGTGAGATGCGTGCGGTATGACCCTGGTAATATTTACAGGGTGGCAGGAGCTGTTCCAAAAGCAAGAATATCTGTTGCGGATTATCTAAATACCGTTAGGATGACCAAGCAGACAAAATCCTGGTATGCTGACTATCTGCTGTGTTCCTATCTCCTCGACAAAAGACTTGATCTCTTTTCCAAAGAACTTGGGAATTATTACAAGTTGGACTCCACCTCTGTTCTGCCAAAACATTACCGTGAGGCACTCGTATTATACTTACATCAACATCCTACAGCTCCTTATGTCTTCCACGATGATGTATGCGAAACGGATTACGAAGATTTGTTGGCAATACGCAGGAAGTTCAGAAATCAAAGTGATTGTCAGGCAATATTGCGTGACACTTATGGCAAAACATATTGGTATTATTACCTTTATATGTAGTGCATTGCATAATCAGGTTAAAAAACATTCTGTTTCGTGCAGATATTTAATTAAAAATTAATAACTTTGCGGCTCTAAAAAAGATAATACAATGGGCGGTTTTTTTGGAACTATTTCTGTTAGGGATTGTGTAAACGATTTGTTCTATGGAACGGATTACAATTCTCATCTTGGCACAAAGCGTGCAGGTCTTGTCACATTCGACAGTGAATGCGGTTTTACGCGTTCCATCCACTCATTGGAACGTGACTATTTCCGTTCCCGTTTTGAAAAGGAACTTGACAGCTTCTCTGGAAATTCAGGTATCGGAGTTATAAGTGACACAGACCCTCAGCCTATCCTCATTAACTCTCATATTGGGAGATATGCTGTTGTCACCGTGGCAAAGATAAACAACATGCGTGAGATTGCATCAGAACTGATGGAAAAGCGAATGCACCTTAGCGAGATGAGTGCGAACAACATCAATCAGACAGAGTTGGTCGCCCTACTGATTAACATGGGTGATTCTTTTGAGGAGGGAATCATGAACGTTTATAATAAGGTGAAGGGCTCGTGTTCAATGCTTATTCTTACGGAGGATGGTATAATAGCCGCAAGAGATGCACTTGGACGCACACCAATAATAATAGGTGAAAAGGAAGGAGCTTATGCAGCCACAAGTGAGACAACATCCTTACCAAACCTTGGCTTCAAACCTGTAAAGGATGTAGGTCCTGGCGAAATAGTGAAAATCACGACAGACGGCATAACTGTTCTCAAGAAACCATTTTCCAAGTGTCAGATATGTTCATTCCTTTGGGTATATTATGGTTTCCCTTCAAGCGATTTCGAAGGGATAAACACCGAATATGTACGCGAACGCAATGGCAAGGCTATGGGCGAAGAAGATGACACTGAAGCAGACAGCGTCTGCGGAATCCCTGACAGTGGGATAGGTACGGCCTTGGGGTATGCCGAAGGCCATAGAATACCATACAAGCGCGCTGTGCTGAAATATACGCCGACGTGGCCGAGAAGTTTCACACCGGGAAATCAGAGCCGTCGCGCCTTAGTGGCAAAAATGAAACTTATTCCCAACCATTCTTTACTTGATGGGCAGAGGATTGTGATGTGCGATGATTCTATTGTTAGGGGTACACAACTTCGTGACAACGTCAGAGAGTTCTTTGAATATGGTGCAAAGGAAGTGCATGCACGCATTTCTTGTCCACCACTGGTTTATGCTTGTCCGTTCATAGGTTTCACGGCCTCTAAGAGCGAGATGGAACTCATAACGCGTCAGATTATCAATGATTTTGAGTGCGATCCAAACAAAAATATACAAAAGTATGCTACCACCGACTCTGAGGAATATAAAAGGATGGTAAACGAAATAAGGAAGCGCCTTGGTCTTACAAGTCTGAAATTCAACAAAATAGAGACTCTTATTGATGCAATCGGTCTGCCTAAGGAAAGAGTTTGCACACATTGCTTCGATGGCTCGAGTTATTTCTTCGAGAATTCTGAAGAGTAATTATTCGTAATACGATGTCACGATAAATAGCGATTTGTCTTGCGACGTAGGTTAAGTCTGATTGAGAAGGCAAAGTTATATCCTTTGGCAAAAGTGACAGTGCCTTTGATAGTGGGTATCGTTGTCGGGAATAGCTTTGCAATCAGACAGTCACTTGCAGTTCCAGTTGTCATAGTATCATTGCTTGTTGCACTGTTCTCATACAGGAATCTTATATTCAGAGACATAGTCTTTTACGTTGCCATTTTCTTTTTGGGAATAGTTATATACAACAAGTCAAGTCAGGATTTGTCTGTGCCTTCTTCCGACAGTTCAATCTTTCAGGCAGTCCTGATGACTTCTCCTAAGCGGCATGGAAAGGTAGTGCGATGCGACATTATCGTGACAACAGGTAATATGTCAGGCAAAAGACTACAGGCCAGCATCATGCGTGATACGATAGAAAAAAGATACCTTTATTTGAAGCCAGGAGTTGGGATTTCTGTGAATGCGTCAATATCACCAGTAAAGGATTATAGGAAAGGCAACTTTAATTATAAGAACTACCTGCATAGTCATGGTGTTTCGGGTACGGCATTCATACCTTTTAACAACTGGATTTTCACAAAGACTTCACTTTCCGGCCTATCCACATTGAACCGGCTGCGTTTAAAGGCGGCAAAGTACCAGTGTAAATTAGGTGATAAATATCGCATTTCCGGTTTGGAAAACGAAGGACTGGCAATAACATCAGCCATGACACTGGGAGACAAATCCATGCTTGACAAGGCCATGCGTGACAGGTTTTCGGTGACAGGTGTCTCGCATGTGTTAGCCATGTCGGGACTTCATTTAGGAATATTATACCTGTTCCTCACTTTTGCGTGGGGAAGGCGGAAGAGGTGGGTCGCAGTGTCTCTTTTCAACATCCTTGCGGTATGGGCCTTTGTGTTTATTGCTGGAATGCCGTTATCTTTGGTACGTTCAGCATTGATGCTCAGCGTATTCTGCATGTTGGACGTAATACATAGGAACACTCAACCGATAAACACACTGGCATTGTCTGCACTATTGATAATAGCCGCCAATCCGGAAAGTATATTTGACGTTGGTTTCCAGATGTCTTTCATGGCCGTGCTGTTCATATTGGCAATATGTCCCAAAATAAATGCCATGGTATGTAATTCTATTGTTTTCCGTTACAGGATTGTACGGAACTTGTTGAATTTTATCAACGTATCATGTGTCGCACAGGTTGCAGTAGCACCACTTGTGGCATATTATTTCAGCCGATTTTCTTCTTATTTTCTTTTGTCAAATTTCGTAGCCATACCGTGTACATATATTATTATAGTATGTGGAATGTTGTTACTGGCAATTCCTTTTCCTGCCGTGCAGGACATTCTTGCAAAAGCTATCTCATTGACAACTAATTTCATGGACAAATGCTTGACATGGATCTCATCCTTGCCAGGGTCAAGCATAGAAAATATTCGGATAGACCGGCTTGGTGTCTGCGTCATATATGCAGTTATTTTCTTCCTGTGTTATTTCTTTTTAATTAGAAAGACAGATGCTGTCTTTTCACGACAACATTGGAACATAAAGTTGGCATTTTTACATAAAAACAATGAAAAGTAAAGCATAATTTGCAATTTTATTTTAATTTTCTTGTGTGATTTGTTTTAAGTTACTAATTTTGCAATCGATAATACACCAATAAATCAGAACAATATTTATTTATGAGTGAAAAAAGAGTTTACCTTTTCGGCAATGGCAAGGCCGAAGGTAATGCATTGATGAGAGAGAAGCTCGGTGGCAAGGGAGCTAACCTTGCGGAAATGAATCTTATTGGAGTACCCGTTCCTCCAGGATTTACCATTACAACTGATTGCTGCAATGAGTACTACGAAGTAGGTCAGGAAAAAATTGTCAACCTTCTCAATGATGAGGTGATGACAGCTGTCAAGCATATTGAGACACTGATGAACTCCAAGTTTGGAGATGCACAGAATCCACTGCTTGTAAGTGTCCGATCGGGGGCACGTGCCTCAATGCCAGGTATGATGGATACGATACTCAACCTCGGCCTTAATGATAAAGTTGCTGAGGGAATGGTCAAAAAAACCGGTAATCCTCACTTTGTATATGACTCATATCGCCGTTTCGTACAGATGTATGGCGACGTTGTTCTTGAAATGAAGCCTGTCAACAAGGAAGATTTGGATCCGTTCGAGGAAATTATTGATAAGGTGAAAGAACGCCGTGGCGTGAAACTTGACAAAGACATGAGCGTCGAGGAACTTAAGGATCTCGTGAGACTGTTCAAGGAAGCAATAAGGGAGCGCACAGGCAAGAATTTCCCCGATGACCCGATAGAGCAGCTGTGGGGGGCCGTGTGTGCCGTATTCCGCAGTTGGATGAACGAACGCGCCATACTGTACCGAAAGATGGAGGGTATTCCTGACGAGTGGGGTACTGCAGTGTCGGTCATGGCAATGGTGTTCGGAAATATGGGTGAAACATCTGCTACAGGTGTATGTTTCAGCCGTGATGCCGGCAATGGAGAAAACCTTTTCAACGGAGAATACCTCGTCAATGCACAGGGGGAGGATGTTGTTGCAGGTATCCGTACCCCCCAGCAGATTACAAAAATAGGCTCACAGCGTTGGGCTGAGCGTGCAGGTATTCCAGAGGTTGAGCGTGAGTCAAAATATCCATCTATGGAGGAGGCAATGCCGGAAATCTACAACCAACTTAACGAACTTCAGGACAAGTTGGAACACCACTATCACGATATGCAGGACATGGAGTTTACTGTTCAGGAGGGCAAACTTTGGTTCTTGCAAACACGTAATGGCAAGCGTACCGGAACGGCTATGGTGAAAATTGCAATGGATTTGTTGCACGAGGGAATGATTGATGAGAAAACGGCAATCATGCGTTGCGAGCCACAGAAACTCGATGAATTGCTCCATCCTGTGTTCGACAAGAAAGCTTTGGCCAATGCCAAGGTTATAACGCAAGGACTGCCGGCTTCACCTGGTGCCGCTTGCGGTCAAATCGTATTCCACGCAGATGATGCCAAAGCATGGTATGATGATGGTCACAAAGTTGTTATGGTTCGCGTTGAAACATCCCCGGAAGATTTGGCTGGTATGGCCGCTGCCGAAGGAATCCTAACCGCACGTGGAGGAATGACTTCCCATGCAGCCGTTGTAGCACGCGGAATGGGTAAATGCTGCGTGTCTGGTGCAGGTGGCATTATTGTTGATTATAAGGCAAAAACCGTGGAAATAGACGGTAAAATATATAAAGAAGGTGACTTTATCTCATTGAATGGCTCTACAGGGCAGGTGTATGCAGGAGAAATACAGACTAAGGCGGCTGAAGTGTCGGGCGACTTAAAGGAACTTATGGATTTATGTGACAAATACACCAAAATGTTGGTTCGTACAAATGCCGACACTCCGCACGATGCCCAGGTGGCACGTCAGTTCGGTGCTCAGGGTATAGGTCTTACACGCACAGAACACATGTTCTTCGAAGACAAAAAAATTGTCGCCATGCGTGAGATGATTCTTTCTGACACACTTGAAGGCCGCAAGAAGGCTCTTGCAAAACTGCTGCCATATCAGAAGGCAGACTTCAAGGGCATTCTCGAGGCGATGGATGGGCTTCCGGTGAATGTCCGCCTGCTTGACCCGCCACTCCATGAGTTCGTTCCTCATGATGACGCAGGACAGAAAATCATGGCAAAGGAAATGGGTGTTGACATTGCGACAATCAAACGACGTGTAGAATCTTTGGCAGAAAACAATCCTATGCTCGGCCATCGTGGCTGCAGGCTTGGTATCACGTTCCCAGAAATCACGGAAATGCAGACACGCGCAATACTTGGTGCTGCTTGCGAATTGAAGAAAGAGGGCAAAAAACCTATGCCAGAGATAATGGTTCCACTGATTGGTACATCCGAAGAGTTGAAGCAACAGAAGGAAATCATATATGCAACAGCAAAAGAGGTTTTCGCAGAATACGGCATTGAGGTTGAATTTGAAGTTGGTACTATGATTGAGATACCTCGTGCAGCACTTACCGCAGACCTTATCGCGAAAGAGGCACAGTATTTCTCATTCGGTACAAATGACCTGACACAAATGACATTTGGGTACAGCCGTGACGACATCGCTACGTTCCTGCCTGAATACCTCGACAAGAAAATACTTAAAGCAGACCCATTTCAGGTTCTTGATCAGGATGGCGTTGGCAAACTAATGAAATATGCCGTAAAACGAGGCCGTGAAGTACGTCCGGAGTTGCGCTGTGGTATTTGCGGCGAGCATGGGGGCGAACCAAGTTCGGTGAAATTCTGTGCAAAGATAGGCATGGACTACGCATCATGTTCCCCATTCCGCGTTCCAATCGCACGCTTGTCTGCCGCGCAGGCTAGTGTAGAAGAAGAATGAACAGAAAGCTGAAAATCAACGAGTTAAGCGGTAAGGTCTTACAAAACAAGGCCTTACCGCTTTTCGTTTGGGGATTTTCACGCGCATTCCGGCACACAAATATGAGCAGAATGGACGGATTTTGTTTACACTGTGTTTGACACTGAAACGTGGCGCGCTTACACCTGTTTACACCGTCGTTTACAGTGGCCTGCACAATATCGGCCGAGAGGAGGCAATGACATTTAAAATTATTGCTGTCCGGTAAAACTTTTATTTGTTTGTAAAATTAGGGCTGACACTTCTCACGAGGTATCAGCCCTTTTGGTTATCTTTGTATTTGGAAAAAAATTATATTACTGTCCGCTAAACATAGAAATCCTCATTCCAACTCATTGAGACACAATAGTTCGGATAACAGCATGTTAGTGACAAGCCCCCTTATTCATTTTTATTACTGTCCGCTAAACATAGAAATCCTCATTCCAACTCATTGAGACACAA
>ERZ1673752.2466-NODE-2466-length-20521-cov-34.502443_pt1 | contig 20521 bp, 16 predicted proteins | sample MGYA00580195_ERZ1673752 | MGnify/ENA primary metagenome ERZ1673752 (study PRJEB41218, sample SAMN15661744) | gut metagenome | host: Homo sapiens | place: Canada: London | collected 2015-08-20/2019-03-30 | study: EMG produced TPA metagenomics assembly of...
AAGATAGTACGTTCATCAGGAAATCTGCTGCAAAAAATGCTTGGAGGACTATAATCCCCAGTCGGTCATTACAACACTGTTTTCCCCATTCCGTCCCGGCAGTCCCGTTCCCCGTCTGCTTGCAGCCGCTTGCCGGCATCTTGCCCGTCGTTTTTCCCTGACGCAGCCCGCTACGCCTGCAAAAAACAACAACCAACCTGCCTGGGCAACCAGCCGCAATCAGTTCGGGCTTCAATGTGACCGCATTTGGGTTAAAAAAACAAATTTTTCGGCTGTTATGTAATATAATTAAAAAAAATATGCTTAATTTTGCAACTCAATTCGTGAAATTAGTAATAATCAAAGATTTAAATAATACCGATGAAAGTAACATTTGAGAATCCAGACAAGGTGAACGGCCTTATGACCTTGACGGTCGAGGAGGCTGATTTTGCCGGGAAGGTGGAGAAGCAACTGAAGGATTACCGCAAGCGTGCCAACGTCCCCGGGTTCCGTCCGGGACAGGTGCCGATGAGCTTGGTGCGCCGCCAGTATGGCGATGCCGTTAAGGTGGATGTCATAAACAACATCCTGGGCGAGGAGATTTACAAGTATGTGCGTGACAACAAGGTGCAGATGCTTGGCGAGCCTGTCCCGTCTGAGAAGCAGGCGCCGGTGGACTTCGAGAAGGGCGCGCCATATACTTTCGTCTTCGACATCGCAGTCGCCCCGGAGTTCAAGATTGAGCTGAACGGCGACGACAAGGTGGATTTCTACAACATCACCGTTGACGACAAGATAATAGACCAGCAGGTGGAGATGTACGCGTCGCGCTCGGGACACTATGACAAGGTGAAGGAATACCAGCCCAACGACATGCTGAAGGGCGACATGCGCGAGCTCGATGGCGACGGAAACACCAAGGAGGGAGGCATTGCCGTGGAGGGCGCGATAATGATGCCTGAATATATCAAGGTGGAGGACCAGAAGGCTCTCTTCAAGGACGTGAAGCTGGGCGACGTGATAACGTTCAACCCGAGGAAGGCTTACCCGGAAGGCACTGCCGAGATACAGGGAATGCTGAAGGTGACACGCGACGAGGCGGAGAAAATCACAGCCGACTTCAGTTACCAGATCACCGAAATATCACGCTTCGTCAAGGCTGGCGTTGACAAGGCTCTGTTCGACCAGGTGTATGGTGAGGGCAAGATTGCCGACGAGAAGGCTTTCCGCGAACGCATAGCACAGGACCTGAAGGCGCAGTTCGCAACCGACAGCGATTTCCGTTTCATAACCGACCTGCGCAAGCACTGCGAGGAAAAGGTGGGAAAACTTTCCTTCCCTGACGCCATACTGAAGCGGATTATGCTCAAGGGCAACAAGGACAAGGGCGAGGACTTCGTGGAGAAGAACTATGACAGCAGCATAAGGGAACTCACATGGCACCTCATCAAGGAGCAACTCGTGGCAGCAAACGACATAAAGATTGACGACGCGGACATCAAGGAGGCCGCAAAGGAGGCCGCACGCGCGCAGTTCGCACAGTACGGGATGAACAACGTGCCGGACGAATACCTCGAGAACTATGCCGCAGACATGCTCAAGAAGAAAGAATATGTTGACAACCTCGTTGACCGCAGCATAGACCGCAAACTGACCGACGTGCTGAAGAAAGTGGTGAAACTCAACGAGAAGGACATAACGCTCGATGAGTTCAACAAACTGTTTCAGGCATAGAATATAGACGTGGAAGAACAGGAGGAAATGCCGAAATAACATTTTTTACGGATTTTTTCTGGAAAAAGTTCGGGGTTATCGACTTTTTTTCATAACTTTGTATCTACAAAGTGCATGAAAAAGGTCGATAACCTCTTTTTCATGGATTAAAAACAAGGGAAACATGAACGATTTTAGAAAATATGCTACGCAGCATCTTGGAATGAACGGACTGGCCATTGATGATGTCATTAAATTACAGTCACAGTATCTAAACCCGTATATACTCGAGGAACGCCAGCTCAACGTTACGCAGATGGACGTGTTCTCAAGGCTGATGATGGACCGCATCATATTCCTCGGGACACAGATTGACGACTACACCGCGAACACGCTGCAGGCGCAGCTGCTGTACCTCGACTCGACAGACCCCGGCAAGGACATATCCATATATATCAACTCGCCGGGAGGAAGCGTCACCGCAGGACTGGGAATATATGACACCATGCAGTTCATAACGAGCGACGTGGCAACGATATGCACCGGCATGGCGGCGTCGATGGCGGCAGTGCTGCTCGTCAGCGGGCAGGAGGGCAAACGCTCAGCGCTGACGCACAGCCGCGTGATGATACACCAGCCGCTCGGAGGTGTGCAGGGACAGGCTTCCGACATAGAGATAGAGGCGAAGGAAATACTGAAATTCAAGAAGGAACTGTACACGATCATATCAGAGCACTCGCACACACCATACGACAAGGTGTATGCCGACAGCGACCGGAACTACTGGATGACGGCAGAGGAGGCAAAGGAATATGGAATGATTGACGACGTGCTTAAAAAGAAGAAATGAAGAAAGTTTGCAGTTTCTGCGGAAGGAGCGAGGACGAGGTCAGGCTCCTTATAACAGGAATGACGGGATTTATCTGTGAGAACTGCATCGAGCAGGCACATGAAATACTGGTGACTTCCGGACTTGCCGGGGAGGAAAAGCCGCGAGGGCAGGATAAGTTCAGGATAAAGAAAGTGCCCAAGCCGCAGGAGATAAAGGCCTACCTCGACCAGTATGTCATAGGCCAGGACGAGGCAAAGCGCTTCCTCGCAGTGGCGGTGTACAACCACTACAAGCGGCTGCAGCAGCCGGAAGACAAGGCTGGCGTTGAGATTGAGAAGAGCAACATCATAATGGTGGGTCGCACCGGGACGGGAAAGACCCTTCTGGCGCGCACAATAGCAAAGTTGCTCGAGGTGCCGTTCACCATTGTCGACGCCACGGTGTTCACCGAGGCCGGCTATGTGGGCGAGGACGTTGAGAGCATACTGAGCCGCCTGCTGCAGGTGGCCGACTACGACCAGGCGGCTGCCGAGCGCGGCATCGTGTTCATAGACGAGATAGACAAGATAGCACGAAAGGGCGACAACCCGTCGATAACGCGCGACGTCAGTGGCGAGGGGGTTCAGCAGAGCATGCTGAAACTGCTCGAGGGGGCGGTCGTCAACGTCCCGCCGAAGGGCGGAAGGAAACACCCCGACCAGGACTACATACACCTCGACACGCGCAACATATTGTTTATATGCGGCGGGGCGTTCGACGGCATAGAGCGCAAGATAGCACAGAGGCTGAACACACACGTCGTGGGATACAGCTCGGTGCAGAACGTCAGGCATATAGACAAGGATGACATGATGAAATACATACTGCCGCAGGACCTCAAGTCGTATGGGCTAATACCAGAGCTGATAGGCCGGATGCCGGTGCTTACTTTCCTCAACCCGCTTGACAAGGCTGCCCTGCGCAAGATACTCGTCGAGCCGAAAAACTCAATAGTGAGGCAATACGAGAAACTGTTCAAGATGGACGGCATAAGACTGAAATTCCCGGAGGAGACTCTCGATTTCCTCGTGGATAAGGCGATGGAATACAAACTCGGGGCGCGCGGCCTGCGCTCAATCGTGGAGAGCGTGATGATGGACGCAATGTTCGAGATGCCGTCGAAAGAAGCGAAGAGCTTCACCGTGTCGCTTGACTATGCCAGGAAGCAACTCGGCAAGGCTCACTTGCAGAAACTCGAGAAATGAAAGCCGGCGGAGGTCTAAACATACTATGCGATGAAAGAAATAAACCTTATTGAGCCGCTGAAGAAATACTTCGGCTTCGATACTTTCAAAGGAGACCAGGAGGCCATCATACGCAACCTGCTCGACGGCAAGGACACATTCGTGCTGATGCCGACCGGCGGGGGAAAATCGCTGTGCTACCAGCTGCCCTCGCTCATAATGGGGGGCACGGCAATCGTCATCTCGCCGCTTATAGCGCTGATGAAGAACCAGGTTGATGTTATAAACGGACTGAGCGAGGAGGAAGGGATTGCGCACTACATCAACTCCTCGTTGAACAAGTCGGCCATCGACCTCGTTAAGAACGACATAAAGAGCGGCAAGACAAAACTGCTTTATGTAGCGCCAGAGTCGCTCACAAAGGAGGAATATGCCGAGTTCCTGCGCGAAGTGCAAATATCTTTCTATGCCATAGACGAGGCACACTGCATCTCGGAGTGGGGACACGACTTCCGCCCGGAATACAGGAACATACGCCCGATAATAAACAAAATCGGCAGGGCGCCGATAATAGCACTCACGGCGACAGCCACAGACAAGGTGCGCACGGACATAAAGAAAAACCTCGGCATCGTCGACGCTGCCGAGTTCAAGAGCTCGTTCAACCGCCCGAACCTGTACTACGAGGTGAGGCCGAAGGTGAGCGAGGAGGCAACCAACACACAGATAGTCAAGTTTATAAAACACAATGCCGGGAAGAGCGGAATAATATATTGCCTGTCACGGAAGAAAGTGGAGGAACTGGCGGCGATACTGTGCGCCAACGACATCAAGGCAGCACCATACCATGCCGGCCTCGACAGCGCGACGCGGTCGCAGACGCAGGACGATTTCCTCATGCAGAACATCCACGTCATCGTGGCGACGATAGCATTCGGCATGGGGATAGACAAGCCGGACGTGCGCTTCGTAATACACTACGACATACCGAAGAGCCTCGAGGGATATTACCAGGAGACCGGACGCGCCGGGCGAGACGACGGAGAGGGCATCTGCATAGTCTTCTACAGCAACAAGGACCTGAAGAAACTGGAGAAGTTCATGGAGAACAAACCGGTGGCGGAGCAGGACATCGGCAGGCAACTGCTGCAGGAGACGGCGGCGTATGCCGAGTCTTCGGTGTGCAGAAGGAAGTTCCTGCTGAACTATTTCGGAGAGAACTACCCGAAGGACAACTGCGGCAACTGTGACAACTGCCTGCACCCAAAGAAAAAGATAGAGGCGCAGAGACCGCTCGAAATCGTGCTGGATGCTGTCGCCGAGGTGAAGGAGAACTTCATGCAGGACTATATCATCGACTTCGTGAAGGGCCGCGCCACCGACGACATAGTGTCTCACAAGCACAACGAACTGGAATGTTTCGGCGCGGGGGAGGACGAGAACCCGAAAGTCTGGAACCCGGTGATACGCCAGGCCATCATCGCCGGCTACCTGAAGAAAGACGTGGAGAACTACGGACTGCTGAAACTCACGGCCGAGGGGCGCAGGTTCCGAAAGAAGCCAAGGCCGTTCCAGATAGTGCTGGACAACGAGTTCAACTTCTCGGAAGACGAGGAGGAACTGGGCGAGGGGCGCGGCAACGCACTTGACCCGGCACTTTACAGAATGCTTGTTGACCTGCGGAAGGACGTGGCAAAGCGTGTCAACCTGCCGCCGTATGTCATATTCATGGACGTGTCGCTCGAACAGATGGCCACGCTATATCCCGTGAAACTCGAGGAATTGCAGAACATACAGGGAGTGGGAGCGGGAAAAGCCCGCAAGTTCGGGAAACCATTCGTGGAACTGATAAGGAAACACTGTGAGGAAAACGACATCGAACGCCCCGAGGACATGCGAATAAGGACAGTGGCGAAGAAATCCATGCTAAAGGTGAAAATCATAAAGAGCATAGACGCAAAGATGGCACTCGACGACATAGCAATCGCCGAGGGAATCGACTTCGAAGAATTGCTTGACGAGATCGACACCATCGTTTACAGCGGGACAAAACTCAACATCGACTATTTCCTCGAGGAAGTGATGGACGAAGACCATGTGGACGAAATATACGGCTATTTCATGGAGAGCGAGACCGATGACCTCGAGGTGGCGATGAAGGAACTCGGGAGCGAGTATGAGGAGGATGAGATTCGCCTCGTGCGCGTGAAGTTCCTGTCGGAAAAGGCCAACTGACATGTCTTTTAACAAAATATTACTACCTTTGCTTCTGCTCCCAGCGCTTGCGGGGGCGGCTGAGCGTGACTCCCTGCGCCATTTCGGCGCAGAGATTTCCTTTTCCCCGGGGACTTTGGTGACGATAGATAAATACCAGAGGAAATTCATGCAGACCAGCGCCTCCGGCTCTTTCGCCATCGCCATGACATACAGCGCACTGCCAAGTGACAGCGACGCTTTCGCCGCCGACTATGGCTACCCGTCGTTCTCGTTCGGGCTGCGCTACAGCGACCACCACCGCGTGCTGATGCAGCGCGCCCATGACCCAGCGTGGGGAACGTACCAGCCGGTTGACTACAAGTCGAGGCTCGGCAACATCATCACGGCATACGCATCGTTCAACCGTCCGCTGCTACGCAGCCGGCGGTGGGAGATTGACTACATGCTGAGCATGGGCATAGGCTACTCGCACCGGAAATGGAACAACAGCGACGCCATAGACAACCTGCTCATAGGCTCTCGGTGGCTCATATATTTCGGTGCGGGCGTGCATTGCACATACCGTGTCGCGCCGCAGTGGGGCATACGCGCCGGCGTGGACTACTATCACCACAGCAACGGCTCGATTAACATGCCAAACAAGGGCGTAAACGTTGTCGGACCTGCCGTCGGTTTGGTTTACTATCCTTATTATGACGACGTGTCGGAGCGGCATTGCGAGTTCCGCCCCGGGCAATTCAAAAGCTACTGGTATCTGAATTTCTCCGCATCGGCTGGCATCAAGGCACTCAACGAGGAGTTCCAGCTGACACAGTATTACACCCCTCCCGATGCCCCGGGCTACTGCAAGAACAGTTTCAAACGCTATGCAATGTGGTCTGCCTCGGCCGACGTCATGCGCCGGTATGCCCGCCGATGGGCATCGGGCGTGGGCGTGGATGTGTTCTATAGCCGCTGCACAGACGACGTCAGGGATATTGAGACGGCCTGGCAGCAAGCCGACAGATACAGCCGGTGGTCGGTGGGCGTTGCCGCGAAGCATGAGGTATTCTACCGCCAGTTATCCATCGCAATGAGCATCGGCTGGTATGTTTACCGCCATGCAGGCTTCAAGGCAAAGGCGCTGGAGGCACCTTACTATGAGCGCGTCGGCATAAATTACACTTTCCGCAAGTTGGGGAATGTGCGCCTCGGCGTGAACGTAAAGGCCCACCGCACGCTCGCCGACTACACTGAGGTGTGCGTCGCGGTGCCGGTGAGAATGTGACTTGCCACCGGATTTTCCCATGCCGGCAATAAACGAGCGGCGACCCTTGCTTTCTCCCACAGGTCGCCTCGCTATTTCTTGCGATGCTTGTCCCTCCACTTGGTGGCAAACACGGGGGACATCACAGCAGATTTGCCAGTGAAGAGTACTTGAGCACAGCCCTTGATTGGCTTAGAAGACGGTAGAACTCCCGGGCGGAGTTCTTCACATAGGACTGCTTCCGTATGTGTATGCAGCCCTCCATGCTGAAATCGGCAATTTCCAGCGGGATTGCCACCAGCCCCTCCTCATCGTGTATTGTGGCTTCGGCCAGGACGGTTATTAGTTTGCTCTGCCTTATGAGTTTCAGTAGAATGCTTACGTCGTTCAGCTCTATCCTAACCTTGATCTTGCCGTTCATTTTGAGTATCATCTCGTCGAAGATGTTGCGTGCCTGTAGTCCGCGTGCTGGTAGAGCCATGTCGTACAACATTATGTCGTCAATGGTCAAAGACTTTCGCTTTGCGAGGGGGTGGTTTTCGCTTGTCACAACAGACAGGCGGTTGCCGAACAGCACATGGCTGTCGATCTTGTCGTTCATGTCGGTTGGCTTGAACGCCAGCACGAAGTCTATGTCGCGTTGTTGTAGCATGTCCATCAACTCGCTCATGGTCTTGTAATATATGTTGAGCCTGACGTTTGGATATTGTTTCATGAACTCCAAGACTGTTTCCGTGAGCAAGGGGCTGAAAGTGAATGTCACTCCAATGTTGAGCTCTCCTGCCAGCATGTTTTTCAGGTCTGTCATTTTCTGGACGCATGTGTCAGCATCGCTTATCAGCTGCCTCGCACACCGGTACAGCTGCTGGCCTGCCTCCGTTAGCGAGACCTCGTGGCTGTTGCGGTCAAACAACACCGTGTCGAACTCTTGCTCCAACTGCCTTATTTGCTGCGAAAGGGTACTCTGTGTGATGAACAGTGATTTTGAAGCCTCCGAGAAATTCAGAAGTTCTGCCACTTTCAGGAAATATCTTATCTGTCTTAATTCCATGATTAAACCGTCCTCAATACATGTTTCTGGTCACGCGGTAAGACATCTTGCTGAGGATGAAGATGGGAATCGTAACACCAAGCACCATTCCGAGGATGTCGAATACGCACGTGAAACAATTTGATGTGCAAAGATACAAATAATGGTTGAATAATTCCTCGTTTGATGTAAATAAACACATCACCAGCCCCTCGACGGTCCTGTAGGCATACATTCCGGGGATCATGGGCAGCAATGATGGAAACGAGAAAGTCTCCGGTGGGCATTTTGCTTTGCACGCCAAGCCTACGGACATGAAGCCAATGACCAGCGCTGCCACGAAACTTGAGACAATGAGGCTTCCTTGGTTGAATGTGTTGTTCATAAGGATGTATCTCACGCCATGCCCAGTACCTGATATAAGGGCGCAATATGGGTAGGCGTTTCGCGGTGGATTGCTTATGCTCGCAAATCCGATGCCGGCCAAAGCCCCAAACATGGCGTCTTCAAAGACGTTGAAAATGAATGTCATGACTTGCGCGCTCTTTAAAACATCCTGAGATTCATAAGAAGAATTCCTGCGGCCAACCCAACAGACAGGCAGAAAGTAAGTGTAACGGCATCCATAAACCTGCAAAATGACACAAGGTACTGCCCCTGGATCATGTCGCTGATGCTGTTTATGTATGGTATGCCTGGTATGAGGTAAAGCACGGATGTCCCTAATGATACATCTGGGGTGTCTCCAAAATGGAACACATAACCGGCGGAACCTATCACTGAAGAGAAAAAAGCGCAAAGGACAAACACTGCCTTGGTGTCTATATGCTCGTCGAGCAGCATTTGCTTGAATCGAAATCCTGCAAGGGTGGCCAGGAACACTGTTGCCATTGCACAGGCATCACCTCCGAAAAGTCGGCAGAACGACATGTTCGCAAGCGAGGTGAGCAGCAAGACGAGCCTTCCGTTTGTGTTCGGGGCAGAGATAATCCGGCCAAACTCGCGCTTCGCCTCCTCTTGGGTTACCAGCCTGTCGGCGATGCTCCAGCTTAGCTTGCTCAACTGGGTGTTCTTGTAGAAGCTGATGCCCATGTGCGGAGCCTTCTTGATATAAGCCTGCGACAATCCGGACACCTCGTCGAAGTGCGTGAGGTGGATGCTTCCCGGCATTATCATCAGTTCCAGGTTCAGGTTCCACACACTCACAATACGGTCCACGTTTTTCTTGATGCGCGCGCATGTGGCCCCGCATCCATATAGCAGGGCTGCATAGTCGGCCAAGAACAGGCACGCGTGTTTTGCATTTGATGATTCCATTTACAGGTCTATTCTTCCCAGTCGTACACGTTGTATTCGTCGTCGAACTCGAATATCTTGTTGTGGTGTGCTTGCATGCGCATTTTTACGGCTCCACGCAATACGAACAATACGAAAAGAAAAATTACCACTGCACTCCAGACAATTGCTTGATTTCCCATGATTTTTAATACTTTTGAATGTTTGACTGTTTATTCATTTTGACGCTGCAAAGTTACGTCGCTTGCCCAACCTGCAATCGTTTCGGTTACGCATTTTGTCTATACCAGCAATCGCAAACGCCCAAGGTCGGGGGAAAATACATTTTCCCATGATCGTGAGCCTTTGCTATTGTTGCGTATAGACACGGATATGTCTTTGACATTGCAGCTTCACAAAAGGTTTCTGGATGAATGTCGTTATGTTTAAGTATGCATTTTTCAGTCAGGAAAAACAACTGTCTTGCGGGGCAGCATGTGGTTCTCTTACGGGATATTCCAAAAATGCAACGTTTCACATTTGTTTTTATGGATAGCCGCTATTTGGCGAGGCGTGATTACACTGAAATTTTTCCGACGAATATTTAACCACAACCGGTCATTGCAACACAGATTGTCCCATTTCATCCCGACAACCCGTCCCACGGCTGCTTGCAGCCGCTTGCCAGCATCTTGCTCATCGCTTTTTCTTGACGTGGCCCGCTACGCCCGCAAAACGACAACCAATCTGCCATGGCAATCGACTGCAATCACTTTGGGTTCAATGGCCGGTTGGGGGTTAAGGGGGAATGTCCATGCGTGCCTTTTAACAGCGGTCGGATCGGACTCCGGTCTGTGATTGTGGGTCAATACATGTGAAAATTGTTGCCCTTTGGCGGTTTTTTATATGATTCCTCTTTTCAGCGTTGCTTTTTTTCGTCCGGACAGTTTTCTGTTTGTGTATATGGTGATATGAAAGGAGTTGGGACCTTGCACTGCTGACCACATGGCGTTGTTCATGGAAGTCACGCCAAACGTTATGGTGCAGTATGCGATGCCCCAACTCCTTTTGTTGAGATGTTTGTCCTCGGGGATTCCCGTCAGTTCCCGAACGTCAGCGCGTGGCCGTCACAGTCAATCACGATTGGCTTCGTGCGGTTGACTTCCCCGGCGAGCAGCCGTTTCGACAGGTCGTTGAGGACATACCTCTGTATTGCCCGTTTCACAGGCCGCGCGCCGAACTCCGGGTTGTATCCTTCCTCGGCGAGGAATTGGATTGCAGCCGGGGTGACATCGAGCCGCACGTCCTGCCCGGCGAGCGTCTTCTGCACGGCGGCCACCTGGAGGCGAACCACGTCGGCAATCTCGCTCTGGGTGAGCGGCAGGAACATTATCGTCTCGTCGATACGGTTGAGGAACTCCGGGCGTATCGTCTTCTTGAGCATTTCCATCACCGTTGCCCTCGTGCTGTCAATGACGGCATCGCGGCTCGAGTCGGTCATCTTGCTGAACTCACTTTGTATGTACTGCGAGCCGAGGTTCGATGTCATTATTATGATGGTGTTCTTGAAGTTCACCGTCCGTCCCTTGTTGTCGGTCAGCCGTCCGTCGTCGAGCACTTGCAGGAGAATGTTGAACACGTCCGGGTGTGCCTTCTCAATCTCGTCGAAAAGCACCACCGAGTATGGCTTGCGGCGCACCGCCTCGGTGAGTTGTCCGCCCTCGTCGTACCCCACATATCCGGGAGGCGCGCCGATGAGGCGGCTCACGCTGAACTTCTCCTGGTATTCCGACATGTCGATGCGCGTCATCATGTGCTCGTCGTTGAAGAGGTATTCGGCAAGCGCCTTTGCCAGCTCCGTCTTTCCAACGCCCGTCGTTCCGAGGAAAATGAACGATGCTATCGGGCGTTTCGGGTCGTGCAGTCCCGCCCTGCTGCGGCGCACGGCATCGCTGACGGCCGTTATCGCCTCGTCCTGACCGATGACTCTCTTGTGCAGCTCGTCCTCGAGTCGCAGCAGTTTGTCCCTCTCGCTCTGCATCATCCTCGTCACGGGGATGCCCGTCCATCGGCTCACAACCTCCGCTATGTCGTCAACGGTGACCTCCTCGCGCACCATCCTGTTTCCTTCGCCCTGTGCCAGTTTTTTGGTCAGCGCGGCGATGTCGTCCTCGATAGCCTTCAGGCTGCTGTACCTTATCTCAGCCACCCGCGCATAGTCGCCCTCTCTCTCGGCGCGCTCGGCCTCGAACTTCAGTTGCTCCATCTTCTGCTTGTCCTGCTGGATTTTGTCCACCAGCGCCTTCTCGCTCTCCCATTTCGCGCGTGCCGTGTTCTCCTGCTCACGCAGCGTGGCAATCTCCTTGTCAAGTTGTGCAAGCTTCTCCTTGTCGTCCTCGCGCTTGATGGCCTCGCGCTCGATCTCCATTTGCTTCAGTTGCCGCATCAGGTCGTCGAGCTCCTCAGGCACGGAGTCGCGCTCCATGCGCAGTTTCGCTGCGGCCTCGTCCATCAGGTCGATGGCCTTGTCAGGCAGGAAACGGTCGCTGATGTAGCGTTCCGAGAGTTTCACCGCTGCTATGCACGCGTCGTCCTGGATGCGCACCTTGTGGTGGTTCTCGTAGCGCTCCTTCAGTCCGCGCAGGATGCTTATTGCCGACATTTCGTCCGGCTCTTCAACCATCACGGTCTGGAAACGCCGTTCGAGAGCCTTGTCTTTCTCGAAGTACTTCTGGTATTCGTTAAGTGTCGTGGCGCCTATTGCGCGCAGTTCCCCGCGTGCCAGCGCCGGTTTCAGTATGTTGGCGGCATCCATCGCGCCCTCTCCTCCGCCTGCGCCCACGAGGGTGTGTATCTCGTCGATGAACAGGATGATGTTGCCGTCGCTATTTGTCACCTCGTTGATGACGCTCTTGAGTCGCTCCTCGAACTCCCCCTTGTACTTTGCCCCGGCGAGCAGCGCGCCCATGTCGAGGCTGTACAGTTGCTTGTCCTTGAGGTTCTCCGGCACGTCGCCGCGCACGATGCGCGCTGCCAGCCCCTCCGCGATGGCGGTCTTTCCCGTTCCCGGCTCACCGATCAGCACCGGGTTGTTCTTCGTCCGCCGCGACAGTATCTGCAGCACGCGGCGTATCTCCTCGTCGCGGCCTATCACCGGGTCGAGTTTCCCGGCGCGCGCCTCCTCCACGAGGTTCTTGGCATATTTGTCGAGGCTGCGGTAGTTGTCGTCTGCCGACTGGCTTTTCACCTTCTGCCCGTTGCGCAGCTCGTCCATGGCCTTCCTCGTGTCGGCCTCGGTCATGCCGGCATCTTTCAGGATTCGCGCGGCGGTGCTGTTCACTTTCAGCAGCGCGAGGATGAGAGGCTCGGTGCTGACGAACTCGTCACCCATTTCCTTCGATATTTCCCCGGCCTTCACCAGCACCGTGTTAGCGTCGTTGCCCAGGTACGGTTGTCCGCCCTGAACGCGCGGCAGGTGTGCCAGTTCGCTGTCAACGAGTTGCTCTATGTGCGCGCCGTTCGCTCCGGTCTTTTGGAAAAGAAAGTCCGTTATGTCCTTTGCCTTCACCAGCACCCCCTTCAGCAGGTGGACAGGCTCTATGGTCTGCTGCCCTGCGCGCATGGCGGTTTGCATAGCTTCCTGCACCACCTCCTGCGCCTTGATCGTAAAATTGTCGATTGTCATAATAATCTCCTTTCTTTTTTATTTCTGCAATCACATGTTCAAAAGACGTGCCTCGCGGTTTCCTGCTGACAAAATGGCATTACTGGCACGCCTTCTTGTCATGCAGCAGGGCTTCCCGGTCATTTTGCAGTCGTCCATTTTCCTTTTACGTGGAAAACCAATCCTTTTCGCGTTTTGGCTCTGTTGGTCTTTGCCTGATGCCTGACGTGTTCGCCGTTCAGTATCAACGGTAATGCAAATTCGGCGAGTTTGCTCACCAAATTCGGCGAGTTTACCTTCCAAATTCGGCGAATTTACCTTCCAAATTCGGCGAGTTTGCTTTTAAAACTAGCATTGTACAAAGATAGTGTTGCAAATCATTTGCAGCATGAGTCTAAGATTATAAAACGAAATTACAACTTTCCAAAATGGCGTAACAAATCCTATTTTAAGAAGTATTGTCGTTGAAAAATCTGCAAAATGCTTACAAAATAGCTAAAAATACATGTGTTTTGTTACGAAATGCAACTAAAAAAGATTTTCTATATTTATTTTTGGCATAAAACTATTTTGAAACTTAAAAAATGTGTATCTTTGTACTTGTTAAGACTAGTTCTAACCGTATGTGGCAAGTCCATGTATGTAATTGTGTAATGTTCAAAACGATTTGTTATGAATGTTGTTTGTATCCATGTTGCTTGGGACCTTGCAATAAAAATATATTGAAATCCCCAGATAGAACTTGCATCATTGACGAAATGAATCTTTCCATGCGAGATTATTTGATGTATAATTTTAAATTGAATTTTCTTTATGAGAATTTTAGCGACACTAATCTTTAGCTTTTTTGCAACGTTTAGTTTTGGGACTACAACTAAGCAGGATATTCGTGGTGTGATACTTGATATGAATAACACCCCGATACCTTACGCTACTATATTTTTAATAGATTCGGATTCTACTTTTATAAATGGATGTACAACTGATGATAATGGTGCATTTTTCTTACCAGACAGTCTAAAAGAAGGTATGTCATTAAAAGTTTCTGCGATAGGCTACAATACGCTTATCGCAAAAATATCTGCTGCAAGTTTTCCTGTTACTTTGAAGTTGGAAAATAAAAGCTATCAATTAGGAGAAGTCACAGTAAAAAGAAATAGACCTATGCAGCATTTAAGCAAAGGGGGAATTGTGACTACAGTAAAAGGTTCTGTTTTATCTATAGCAGGCAATGCTGTAGATGTTATAGGACAGTTGCCTGGAGTAAGGATTGAAGATGAGCAAATTAGTATTTTGGGTAAAGGCTATCCAAATTTTTACATAAATGGACGCAAACTAAATGATTTAAGCGAACTAAGCCGATTGTCCTCAAATGAAATTGAAAGCATTGAGGTCTTGAATAATCCTGGAGCAAGATATAGTGCTGAAACAAAATCTGTAATATTAATTAAGACTATAAGAAAAAATGGAGAGGGCTTGAGCGGGAACGTCCAGTCTGTAAGCCGTTTTGCGCATTCGTTTTCCCAGTCAGGCAATATGGCTTTGAATTACCGCCATAATAATGTAGACATATTTGGCTCTTTGGCTTTAGACCATTCAAAAAGGTATCAAAAGCAAGACAATTCTACGCACATAGACTTTAATAATGAGGTTTATGATTTAAAGTCAGCTATGACAATATTTCCTGTAAATACCTCTTATATAGCAAACGTAGGTTTTAATTGGCAAGTAGATAAGTACAATACTTTAGGCTTAAAATATGAATTTCAAGGAATCCCTAATGGCAGTTCAAGTTGGAATCAACAGGAAAAAGTTTTCTTGAACGGAGAATGGCAAGATGAAATAGCCTACCATACCCATTGGAAGAGAAAGACTATGCCACAGAATTTGATTAATGTATATTATCTTGGAAATATTAATCATTGGAGTTTTAGCTTAAATAATGATTTTTATTATAGCAAAAACACTGTGAATCAAGATATGAAAGAAGACAGTAGCACTGACAATGGTGAAAATACAATAAACAGTTTAAATCATGTACGAAATAAAATGATTGCAACGAAAGGTGTTGTTGGATATACTCTGCAAAAAAGTAAAACAGAATTAGGCTATGAATATACGTATACAGACCGCATTGACAATTTCTTGAATTATGGAATTTTATTGCCTAATTCTTATAACCATATAAAAGAAGGCAATTTTGCGTTATTTCTCAGCACTAATATTACTTTGGGGAAATATGAAATTTCAGGTGGGGTAAGATTCGAGCATACCGTATCTGACTATTACCAGAATAATCAAATTGTAAAAGAACAAAGTAGGAAATACAGCAATTTTTTCCCTACTATAGACTTTTCTTTTCCAATTAAACGAGCAAACTTTTCCCTTTCATATACAGCGAAGACACGCCGTCCTCTGTATAACCAGTTGAGTAGTAACATACAATATGACGACCGCTTTACATATGAACAAGGCAATCCTATGCTGCAATCCGAAATCAATCATGACATCACGTTTGCTGGAATTTATAAATGGCTATATTTCTCAGCAAGCTATCAGTATGTCAAGAATGCAATAGTTGGAATTGTTGAGTCATATTCGGAAAACGAGCCCATTAATTTAATGACATTCGTAAATTACAAACATATATCAAAGTATAGTTCTGTGCTGTCCTTATCGCCAACAATTTCAAAATGGTCCCCTCGCCTTATCTTAAATTTTATGGGACAAGATTTAAAAATCAATGCAATGGGAAAAAGTCAGTTGATGAATAACCCTTTATTGTTTTTTTATTTTTATAATAATGTAAAGATATGTAAAGGAATGACTTTGAATGGAGACATCATGGGACACACATCTGGAGATATGGATGTGGTTTCATTGAAACCTTCTTGGCAGATAAATATAGGAATAACCAAAACAACGAAAAATTGGTTCTTTCAGTTGAATGCTACAGATTTGTTTAAAACGGCAAGGAATTCCATGATAACTTATGGTAGTCAAATGGTTCTTGACAAATGGAATTATAGTGATTCACAAGCTGTACGTTTTACAGTCCGATATTCATTTAATTCTACAAATAGCAGGTACCAGGGAAGGAATGCAGGACAAAAAGAAATCAATAGATTGAGACCTCTGCAAAACTCTTAGTTTAGGAATTTGCTTATATAATTATTTTTGTTTAATAAAGTTTTACCGGACAGCAATAATTTTTTATCTGTTTCAACCATCATTTTGTCCGCTTCACGGCAAAAGGTATTGTGCATCATTGTTGTCTTGCGTAATTTTGCACTGTCAAAACACGCATCTTGACATTAACAAATAACAATAAATAAAAAACGGAATGAACAATAACAACAAAAGAAAAGGTGGTTTTTTACTACCACTAAGCAGCATTCTCGTACTGCTTCTTGCATTTTTTGCTTCTTGCAACAATAATGATTTTGAGTTAGAGAATACCCTCTCATCAAAATCTGCTTCGGGTTGTTCTTTTAAGGTTTCTCCAGACGAGGCCAAGAGTGAATTATGCGATTTTATGTCTCAGCTTAATGCTTCAAGTTCGAAAACGAGAAGTTCAGAACAAACGCAGGTAGAAGTAGATTAGGTCTATCCCATTAGAAATGGGGTACATACAAGAACTATTTTGTCAGAAGATTCTTATTCCTACAATGTAGACATTGACACATTAATGTATGCAATAAACTTTGCCGATAAGAAAGGCTTTGCCTTGGTGGCAGCAGACAAACGAACATATCCTATTTTAGCTATTGTAGATGAGGGATCGTTTTGTGTGGACAGTTTGAGTGAAAGTAAAGATGAGGGATTTCTTTCATTTTTAGATTATGCAATTAAGATGGAAATAAAAGACATTGCAAATTATGAAGAAAATCCTCTGACTCGTGCAGTCACAACTAACGATTATACAATAACGTCTGAATATGCTCCTATATTACATACCAAATGGACGCAACAAAGTGTATATGGAAAATATTGTCCTAATGGCATAGCTGGTTGCGTAATAATAGCTACTGCGCAAATATTATCTCATTATAAAACGATAGGTCATGTTAATTGGTCTTACAATGGAACAATGGGGTCGTCAGATCTACATTGGGATAAGATTATATCAGATTGTGATAATAACAATGGTAAACTTATATATTCTTCATGTGCAACATCTGCTAATGAAATTGCTCACTTAGTGCGTTATCTTGGTATAGCCTTAGGAGCTGACTACAATAAGAACTCAACAAGTGCCAAGAGTTCAAAAGCTGTGGATTGGTTTAATAAATGGGGAAATTTAAGAGCAAGTTCCTTAAAAGGCTATAATGAAAATGCCATTCTATCTGCCATAAAATCTGGGTATCCAGTGTTAGCAAGGGGTAATTCAGGTAAGAAAAAGATTCTTGGAATCCGTGTCGGATGGAAAGGTGGACACGCATGGGTTTACGATGGGGCATTAGTCGCATCAAAAGATGGAAAATCCGCTAATTTTGTCCATTGCAATTGGGGATGGGGCGGATATAAGAATGGATACTATTTAAGCAAGGCTTTTAATGCCAATGCAGGTGCCACGATTTACGACCCATCAGATAACCAAACAGGTACTGCATCGAATTATAAATACAACTTAGAATATTCAATTGTAAAAAAATGAAGAACTATATATTTTTAATCATATTGAGCGTCATCGTTAGTGTAGGTTTTTCCTCGTGTGGCGATGAAGAAGAGAAATTTGAAAACATAGATTTCAAAACTTCTGGAGTAACTTTATCTCGACAGAGTGGAAATCAATATTATGGAGAGATAGATTCCAAGGGTGGGGATATAATTTTTACAGCCATAGGAAAAAACGCAAGCAATGGATACCTCTCAGAAATTAAGGTAGGAAATTTTGTATATGAGGTTACGGATGCAGATAGGGCTAATACATTACCATATACTATTTGCAAAAAAGAATGGGGCAAGGTTGAATTGACATCAGTGTCACCTAATGCCATGCACATAGTTCTAAATGAAAACACAACAGACAACAGTGTAAATTATGAACTAATATTCGGAGCTGGATACAAAACCTCCAAGATTTTGTTGACGCAATTAAAAGCAAGTAAATGAGATTACCATTTCTATCAACATCGGTTACAAGAATACGGTGTCAAGTCTGTCAGTTTGCTTGCCGCTGTCGGTACATACATCAGCTCGGCATTGGCGGGTAAAGCAAAGAGACTACAACAGCGACAAGTTTATGAACTGCATAAACAGTGGACTCGACCTTTAAGTTGGTGCGGAGTTCTGCCGCCACTACCAAACTAACAAAGGAGGTGCGTCACATAACGTAGGCGTACCTTCATTTTATCTGTATAATAGGTTATTACGTCTATATTTTTTTGAAATAGTAAAAAAAGACGTACCTTTATAGGCAATTTTGAATTGTATGATAATAGAAGTAATAAAACGTTGGATGTTAATGCTCTTCGCCTCGTTCTTGATGTACGAGGTGATGTGGTCGGTTATCGAACTACAATTAGACGATGTTATTTTCGATGCTGAAGTGATGGCGTGGGACTTCGCCCAGTGCGCGTTGTTTACGGCCATCGTCTTCGCCGTCAGTTCTGGCTTCGCTAAATATCGTGGCGGTCGCTATGCACGAGGCATCGTAGAAGTAGTAACGCTGCTTGTCATCAATGCAATAGTGATATTTCTCACCGACAAGTTGTTCGATGAACGCGAAGGAACAGATGTGAACTTTTGGGGTGTCATCGACATCTATGTAATCTGCGTAATTTGCTCGCTGTTGTCGATAATCGACATTCAACGGTTTAATTATAAGAGGTTTGTCGCCATGAAGAAAAAACAAAACCGCCAACGATTGAAACTCTTGCAACATCAGTTGAGTCCGCACTTCATGTTCAACAGTCTATCCACCCTTCGCGGAATGATTGTAACTGACCCTCAGAAAGCCGAGGATTATGTAGTACAGTTGAGCAACATCCTGAGATACATCACCGAGAATATCGGCAATGATAAGGTAGCTATGACGGATGTGCTTAACTTCATCAAAAGCTACATGAAGATGCTGGAAGCACGTTTCCCCGACCACTTCATATTCTGCATTGACGAGAGCGATATGCCGTTTGAAGCCTGCATAGTTCCCATAAGCCTGCAGATAGCTGTGGAGAATGCCGTGAAGCACAACAACCATTCGCAGCAATGTCCACTGGAAATCGACATAAGATTCAGCGGTGATGCCGTGAAAGTGATCAACAAGAAACAACCTATGACTTACGCCGACAATATCGGAGTTAGTTTGAAAAACCTTAGCGAGCGATACATTCTGCTGATTGGCAAGCCTGTAGAAGTAGAAGAAACAAAAGATTTGTACACAGTAATAATACCATTGATATATGAGAGCGTTGATAGTAGAGGATGAAATATACAATTTCAAGATATTGAAGACTATGATTCTTCACATCTTCCCAAAGGCGGAGATTGATGGACCAGTGACAAACCTCATAGACTTGGAGCGCACGATACTCGACCAACAGCGATACGATGTCATCTATTGCGACATACGACTGGAGGATGGCCTTTGCTTCTCCGTCTTTGAAGACATTGACGTTACAACGCCTATCATTTTTACCACAGCATACAGTGAATATGCGCTTAAAGCATTCGGTGCCAACGGCATTGCCTATCTGCTGAAGCCTGTAGAGAAGGAGGCCTTGCGCAAGGCTACCGATAAGGCTCTCTCAATGAATCATGAACGACAAGATATAGGTGCTATGCTTGAAAGCATAGGCATGAAAGGCTGCACCTCATACCTGCATTATCTAAAAGCAAACTCTTACAACGGTGCTTATATCGTTGACGTTGCTAACGTTAGTCATTTTGTAACTGATGGCAGAAAATCTTTTGCCATGATGAACGATGGTACAAAACACGCCATCAATTACACAATTGAACAGTTGATGCATCGGTTAGACCCCGTGCAGTTCTTCCGTGCGAATCGCCAATACATAGTCGCACGCCGTGCCATCTATCGCATAACGTCATACGGCAACCGCCAAATGCTGATAAAGCTGAACGTATACAACGATGTGCCAATAATTGTAAGCAAAGAGAGGGTGTCGGCACTAAATGATTGGATAGAGCAATAAATGGATTAGAAAATAACAAGATAGTTCAGCAAAAGCCCTGACATTCGGTAACATCCGTTTGTCAGGGCTTACTATATATAGTCTTGCCGATTGCTATCGTTTGCGATTCGAGACCTCTGCAAAACTTTTAGTTTAGAAATTTGCTTATATAATTATTTTTTCGTACCTTTATCGTATGAAAC
>ERZ1673752.2469-NODE-2469-length-20505-cov-25.659413_pt1 | contig 20505 bp, 16 predicted proteins | sample MGYA00580195_ERZ1673752 | MGnify/ENA primary metagenome ERZ1673752 (study PRJEB41218, sample SAMN15661744) | gut metagenome | host: Homo sapiens | place: Canada: London | collected 2015-08-20/2019-03-30 | study: EMG produced TPA metagenomics assembly of...
GGCTTCCGTCAGCGAAAGTGAAAGTGTAGAGGCGAGTATTCGCGAAAGCATCGCTACCAGTGAGTCGGAGAGCAAGGCCAAAGCTTCGGAAAGCGAAAGCATCGCTGCCAGCGAAGTGGAGAGCAAAGCCAAGGCCTCGGAGAGTGAGAGCATCGCTGCGAGTGAAGCGGAGAGCAAAGCCAAGGCTTTTGAGAGTGAGAGCAAAGCTAAAGCCTCCGAATCTGAGAGCCGCGCCAAAGTCTCGGAGAGTGAGAGTAAAGCTAAAGCCTCGGAAAGTGAAAGCATTGCTGCCAGCGAAGCGGAGAGTAAAGCCAAAGCTTCTGAGAGTGAGAGTATCGCGGCGAGTGAGTCTGAGAGTAAAGCCAAAGTCTCGGAAAGTGAAAGCAAAGCTAAAGCCTCCGAATCTGAGAGCCGCGCCAAAGTCTCGGAGAGTGAGAGTAAAGCCAAAGCCTCGGAGAGTGAAAGCAAAGCTAAAGCCTCTGAATCCGAGAGTTGCGCCAAAGCTTCGGAGAGTGAGAGTAAAGCTAAAGCCTCGGAAAGTGAGAGCATTGCTGCCAGCGAAGCGGAGAGTAAAGCCAAAGCTTCTGAGAGTGAGAACAAAGCTAAGGCCTCTGAGTCTGAGAGCCGCGCCAAAGCTTCCGAAAAAGAAAGCATCGCAGAGAGCATTCGTGAAAGCATTAGCGAGAGCATCAAAGAGAGTATCAAAGAGCGCGAAAACAAGAAAAAAAGCGGCTGGACTTTCCCCGGACTGGTCCTGCCCAGAACGCCGCACCGTACTATCGTCGTCACAAAACCCTCAAATGTCCATCCGCAGGTGCCGAGCCTGATTGGTGTTGTCCCCTATCCCACAACAGCCAAAACCAGCGCTCCTGAGCCTGCTCCAACGCCTGCGCCCCAGCTCCAGAGCAAATGGACCTGGACTCCCCCTGCGGCAGGTCAGGAGAGCCGCAGACCTGCGCCTGAGGTATCACGGGACGTTGAGAAATCCACCTTCGGCGAGCTTACGACCTATACACGCCTTTTGAGGACACAGTCATCACAGACGCAAAAATCCACAGTAGTCCCAACAGCGCTGCCTACCCGTCAGATGGAGAATGAAAAGCAGCAGACCAGTGATCTGGCAAGTCGTCTTGCCCTTGGGGCGGGTATTGTTCTTCTGGCCGCCGCGCTCATGCTGCTTCTCTACCGCATCCTTCTGAGCAAAGGTCGCTGAGGTCAGCCGGAAAAGCGCCTGCGCCGCATATTTGTCAGGGAACCTCCCGCGAAGTACGTGTGTCAGGGAACCTCCTGCGTTGTATATTCGTCAGGAAATCTTTTGTATCGTAAATTCGCCAGAAGATCTTCGGAGTCGTATAATGGCAGCGTTACTTTCTCTGCTGTGAGCATTTTGCGATAGAGATTTATCTGCCTGGAGCACTACAGAAAAGAGCCTGCGCAGCTATCGAAGCATTTTGAAAGGATGAAGATGCGGACAAAACGTCGCTTCACCACTTATTTAAGCACAATACTTGCTCTGACCCTGTTTTTTTCGCTGGCTATTCACTCTCAGGTATTTGCGGCGCAACAGACGGTGTCGGGGATTTTCGATTATTCGTCTGCCCATGCCATGCTTGAGCAGGTCAATGCGAGTCGCCAGGCTTCTGGTCTGGCTCCTCTGGCCTATGACTATAATCTCGAATGGTTTGCCAAGACACGGGCGGCAGAGCTGACGATTCTCAACGCCCACGAGCGTCCGGACGGAACGCTGCATCCATACGGTGAAAACTACAGCATTGGCTGGTCTTCAGTGTCCCAGGCCATGAGTTCTTTTCTCGCTTCTCCCTCGCATTCAGCCAATATTTTCGGGGGTTACAGCAGCATGGCGGCAGCCGTTTTCAGCTCCGGCGGAAGTACATACTGGGTTCAGATTTTTGCTTCGGGCAGCGATCCCGGTGTGCCTAACGGACTCAGCGGCACTTCTTCGGAAAGCCTCAAGGTCAATGTTTCAGACGCTCAGGCTGGCCTGGCCGGGAATTACGACGACAATCTCAAACTCCAGGTGGGAAGCTATATCATCGTTAAAGCCGGAGTTAACGGGCAGATGGTCAGCGGCAGCTGGTCAAGCAGCGATCCTTCGGTGGCGACCGTCGATCAAAGCGGAAAAGTCGTCGGCGTGGCTCCCGGTTCAGCCGTGGTAACCGGCTCTTTCGGCGGAACGACAAAAACCATCCTGGTTCAGGTGGGATCCTCTCAGGGAAGAGTTGCCCCACAGTCTCCCGCGGTTCAGAACACACCGCAGCCTCCAGCGGCAAGCGCCGATCCGATCCCTGAAACACCTACCGAGGGGGCGGCCGACACAACTGCACAGCCTTCGGCAGCGGCGACAGAATCGGCCGCGGAAAGCGCTTCTGAAAGTTCGCGGAAAGCTCAGACCTCAAAATCTGAAAAAGCCTCGAAAAAAGCCTCGACAACGGACAAGGCAGCAGGAAATGTTAAGAAAACGGCGAGCCAGCCAAAAAACTCGCAGACACAAAAGCCCAATCTCAGCTCCGCCGCAGAAAAACGCACGCGCAGCATGGTGGATACAGCCGGTCAAATGGGGAAGGGGAGAGCTTCGTCGTCCCTCCGCCTTGCTCTCATTTTTCTGGCAGGCACGGGTCTCGTCGTCTCATCGCTCTTCTTTGTGCTGAGCCTGAGAAAAAATCTCAGCCACTAACTTGCGATGGCCTGGCTCCCTGCCAGTCATCCGCCAGCAGGTAGCTGGGCACTTGCCAGACATTCGTCAGCTGTCCCTTGGCCCCTCGTCGGTCATTCATCAGCCGTCCGTCGGCGACTCATCAGGCGCAAGCGAGCCTTCAGTTTGCTGGCAGCCACTTCCAAACTTAAATTGCTTTAATCACATGTTCTATGAAAATTTTCAGACCCAGAGCGATCAAAATCAGTCCGCCAAGCACGCGAGAACCGTACTGAAAGCGCTGACTGAGTTTTTTCCCAAGGAAGGCTCCGGCCAGGGAGAGCGTGAAGGTCGTCATGCCGATCATCAGTACGGCAGGTAAGATGGAAAGTCCATCACTGAAGGCCAGACTGAGGCCCGCCGCCAGAGCGTCGATGGAGGTAGCGATGGACAAAAGCAGCAAACGGTGCAGACTAAGTCCTTCAACAGGGCAGTTGGGAGCTTCCGGATGGCGCAGACCCGTGAAGCCTTCGCGCAACATATTGAAGCCGATTAAGCCGAGCAGAATAAGGGCGATCCAGTGATCGTAAGGTTTTAAAAGAGACGCCATGCTGCGACCCAAAGCATAGCCGATCAGCGGCATGAGCGCCTGGAAAAAGCCAAAAAAGGCCGAAATCTCAAGTCCTTCGCCCAGTCTCATTTTTTCGCCGCTGCACACCCCCAGGCTGATCGCTGCGGCCATCGCATCAAAAGAGAGACCGACCCCCATGATAAAAATCTCCAGATAAACCATGTTCCACCCTCAAGAAGCTCCTTTTCTGTTACGATCATAGACAGCCGCAGCGCTGACGGCAAGCGGAAAAGCGTAAAAAGCAGTTTGCCTCATTCAGCATACCGAATCCCGCAGCACAGCCGTAAGAGAAAATGACATTTTCGCGTCGGTCACGTCGGCAAGCTGCATTTTACCCGTCGAGTCTGGTGGCCATAGTTAAAACTCAGAATTTCGGGCCACTGAAAGAATTTCTGGGCACCGAACGAAATTCGAGCCATTGAGCACCCAAGATAAAACCCATGAGTGAGAGGGATGATATAAGTGAAAGCAGAAGAAAAGAAAGAAAAACAACAGCTGCCGCATGACCACGGTCAGAAAGCCTGTTTGAATCGCTTACAGCAAAGCCTCGATGATGTCGAAGATTTTCAGATCGTCTCCGAACTTTTCAAGCTGCTCGGCGACAGCAGCCGCCTGCGCATTTTCTGGCTGCTCTGTCATTGCGAAGAGTGCGTCATCAACATTTCCGCCATGATAAATATGAGCAGTCCGGCCGTTTCTCACCATCTGCGGCAACTCAAAAATAAGGGCCTCATCAGCTCGCGCCGCGAAGGCAAAGAGGTCTATTACCGGGCCGCGAAGAATCCCAGGGTGCTTGTCCTGCATGAGGGGATTGAAAAGATGATGGAAATAGCCTGCCCCTGGCGGGCTTAAAACGCTGCCTCCTTTACGGAGCTTGGGTCCCTGCCGTTTCCGGCGTTCGCGACGGTTCCGGAGCGGTCTCGGTCTGCCCCAGCACAAAGGCATTGTAGAAGGCCAGGCAGAGTTGGCCGATGGAAGCTTCCGGGTCGGGAATCCCGTCACTGAAGACGGCAAAGGCAAAGGGTTTTGTTGCTGAGAGGCAAAGCCCGATGTCATGGTAGTACGATCCCAGCTTGCCATATTTCTGAGCCACGGCTTCGGGCAGCCAGGCCTGAGCCATATTCTGATAGCTGCTGTTCTGCATATCGGCCAGCAGGGTCTGATAGCCGGGAATTTCCAGTCTTTTGTCGTAGAGCTCCTTCAGAACTGTGACACTCTGGTGCGCTGTCAGCTCTTTGGTGCCGTTGTAGTTCAGGCCATAGCGCTTATCCAGAGCAATGACCAGCCAGCGCTCCGGCACGCGCCCTTCCCAATAACGGTAAACCATGCGATTGGCAGAGTTGTCCGATTCGGCAACGCTGTAATGCAGCAGATTGGCGAGTGAAAAGCTTGCCCCGACACCGGCCGTGAACACTGTGCCTTCGGCCCCCTCGAGATCATCCTCTTCCACCGTCATCACTTCGTTGAGATCCGCTTCGCCGCTCGCCACTTTCTCATAGGTAAACATGGCCGCCATCATCTTGATGGTACTGGCGGCTTCAAAAGGAGCATCGACATCGAGGCCAATCGTTTCACCTGTGGCCAGATCGGTAAATGCACAGGAAAAATGCGAGTCATCGTTCAGCCCCAGCTCGGCCATCTTCGCGCGCAAAGTAGCAATGATCGCCGCGCAGTCCATCTGCCCTTCGCCCTCATAAAAGGTGGGTTTCGTCGGCGGCTGAGTCGCTTTGGTCGTGCGGCGCGTGGTCGGCACAGTCGTGGGCACAGTGGTCGTATTCAAAGCGGCCAGCTCACTGGAACTCAGCTCGCGAATGCTCTCAGAGGCCCCTGGCTTTGCGCGAAACGTATTTTCCTCAATGCCCGCCCAGCTCGTGCAGCCGCTGAGCAGCAAGCTGCATAAAAGCAGACTGCATAAAAGCAGCTCAGGCCCCGTCCTCAAGCTCAATTTCCAAAACCTCAATTTCCGAAAGCCCATGCTGCCTCCTGCGTTTTATCCACAACTTAGAATTCCACCTGTGGTTTAACTTTTTCTTATTATAAAATCATCTTGAATCAGCTTTAACGAATCAGCTTTAACGATCTTTAGAAAAAGAATAACACAGAACCCACCGCGCAAGCCGCATTGCTGAAGAATATGGCATTTCCGAATTGAGCCTTAAGAAAATTAACGAGGAAATTGCTGCGGCGAGAGCGCAGGGGGCGTAAACTTCAGAAGGTCCCAGACACCCAGAGAATTTTTGAACTTCATTTTAGACGAAAGTAACGAGACCTGAACTTATGACTTAAAACCAATTCCATGCAATGGTGCAACGAATGGGTGGCCCATCTTGGTTTTCGTGCAAGGTAGCAACACATGGGTGCCTTACCCTTTTTCGTGCTGGGTGGGCATCCTTTTTTTGCGCAACGTAGCAAGTAGTGGATGGGGCTATATGCAATTTTGCAAGTAGTGGATGGCTTTGCTTTGGATTTTCTGATTTTCATGCAACTTAGCCACTAATGGATGGGTTCAAATGCAAGTCTGCAAGTAGTGGATGGTTTGGCGTGCAAGTTCACCAATAGTGGGTGGGTAATGAATGATCTGGGTCTTAATTTGCAGAGGCTAACCATCCATTACTCGAAATTTTGTCTAAAATACGGGAAATCCGAAACTAAAGCAGGCATCCAGCCGAACATAACGGCACTGATGTTCGTCGCCAGCCGTGTAAAACCGTCCACAGCTTAAAATTTTGTCCAAAAATCAGAAAAACCGAATTGAAAGCAATGCTATCAATTGAAAGCGATGCCATATATGGAAATAAATTTAAAATAATTGAGTCCTATCACGATTTGAGTTCTATCATGATTTATGATAAATATAAATAAATATAGATACGATCATTGACACGTGACACGATATATCTCGAGAAGATTATTTTCTATCGCAATATCTGCCAGTTTGAATGATTTGAATAAATCTAATAGTTGGAATAACAGTTTAAACGGCTATCGTTTTTGGCTAACAACTAAAGAGTTTGCAAACAACGAAAGAGCTAAAGGGAATGCGAACAGCCAAAGAGTAAGAACAAGAGGAATAATCCTATGAAAAGCAAGTTTCAAGCCATTTTCCGTGAGAGCATCCGGACAGATCTTTTACTTCTCTTACTTTCATTGACTTGTATTCTATTTCTTCTGTCAGGGTGCACGCTCCTCCCATCTGAATCAGCCTCTGTCACCCAATCCACATCTGCCATCGAATCGGCTTCTGATTCAGCTTCGGTTTCTAATGCATCAAAAAGCCATGAAGAAAACGAAGAAGCAGCGCAATCCTTTCTGAAAGTTTTCTTTGCTGTCAACAAAGAGGGTCGCTACGACACATTTATCTCCGCGATGAAAAGCTCATCTGTCCCTTTATCTACAGAAAAAGGGAAACAGGAACTCCCTCCTGAACAGACAGAAGCGATCGAAAATTATCATCGGGAATTGGCCGCCCTTTGCACGGAAAAATGTCTTAAAGATATTGTCAGCGAGCGGACACTCTCAAAATACGACCGTTGTATGGCCGAAGAAAAAGCCATTAATGAAATAATCCAGATCAATCTCAATGGGGACTCCTCTGAAAAGGACGGCCAGGAAGATTTTGAGTTTGAAATCAGTTTGCAAAGTAAAGAAAATGCCGATAAGACTTTATTAGCGAAAGGACAGATCAGCGTCGAGCAGGGCAAGATTTCCCGTTTTTATCTTTCGTCCATCGAGGGCTTAAAGCCATAAAGAGGGCTGCTTTAATCGCGTCTCACGTCTAATACAACGCCGGAAGCTTTAACTATTCACGTCAAGCTTCCGGTGTTGCTGTTTTTTCAGCCTTACGATTTTTCCGGATGAGTGATGATTTCGGTATTGCAATGTTTCCAGCTATTCAATGTTTTGCCTTTGCAATGTTTTGCCTTTGCGATGCTTTCAGCTTTGCGATGATACGGCTGAGTATTGCTGCAGTCTGGTGATATTTTCCGTTCAGCATTTTCCTGTCGTTTCGTCAAAAGTGGAGGCACAAAAGGTGGAGTCAAATCCAAAATTTTTGATTTCCCGCGCCAAAACTACCAGGTGATTTGGACATAAAATACAAGGCAAATAAGAAAAAAACGCTCATTTCTGCTAAAATGTTCAAGTATGTACAAGGGGAGAAGGCTGTGAGCAAGCAAAGCAGCCGACTCTTTGAAATGGGCCGCAAGGCTGAGAGGAATAAGTGCCGCAAGGCAAAGAGAGCGAGGGAGGAACTTATGAAAAAAATTCGCGTGATTCTCTGGGGCTTCGGCGCCATGGGAAGCGGAATTGCCCGCATGATCCTGCAAAAGAAGGGGATTGAAATCACGGGCGTTGTGGACGGCTGGGAGGAGCTTGTCGACAAGGACATGTATGAGCGCCTGGGCGTCGAGCGGGGCGAACGCCCGGAGGTTCGCATTACGAACCAGCCCGAAGCGGTCATCAACAAGCAAAATGCCGATATCGTCGTGCTGGCCACGGATTCTTTTACAGCGAAAGCCGCCCCGAAAATTGAATTTTGTCTGGAGCGCGGCCTCAATGTGGTGACCACGGCCGAGGAGATGTCCTGGCCCTGGGCGCAGGAAAAAGATCTCGCGCTGGAAATCGACCGCCTGGCCCGCCGTCATCATGTTTCTGTGCTGGGCACAGGGGTTAACCCGGGCTTTGTCCTGGACCTCCTGGTCCTGGTGCTGAGCGGCGCCTGCGAAGATGTAAAATCCATCGAAGCGTCCCGCATCAACGACCTCTCGCCCTTTGGCCGCGCCGTCATGGAAGAGCAGGGTGTGGGCCTCTCGCCGGAGGACTTTGCTGAACGCAATGCCGCGGGCAAACTGGCTGGCCACGTGGGCTTCCCGGAGTCCATCGGCATCATCGCCAAAGGCCTCGGTGTCGAAATCACCGACATCCGCCAGAGCAAAGACCCCATCGTTTCCAGCGTGGAACGCAAGCCTCCCTATGCCTATGTGGCCCCCGGCCATGTCGCCGGTATCCGTCAGCAATCCTGGGCCAAAACCCCTGACGGCAAGGACTTTATCCACCTCGACCATCCCCAGCAGGTGCTGCCCGGACTCGAAGGTGTCGAGACGGGCGATTACATCACCCTGCACTGCGGCGACTATGATATGAATCTGCGCATTAAACCCGAAACCCCCGGCGGCATCGGCACCATCGCCATGATCGTCAACATGATTCCCCACGTCATCGACGCAGAGCCGGGTCTGCGCTCTCTGCTCGATCTGCCCATACCGCACGCCATTCTCGGCGATTTCAGTGAGCAGCTGAAGAACGTGCAGGAAGAACGCCGCTTCTACAAGAAGGGCGACCTGGTCACGGTCGAAACCGTGTCGCTCGAGGCTGGCAAACGCGCCGGCTCGGTGCCCCCGGATACGGCGGAAAAGCCGCTGCTGGTCTGGGATAAGGGCTTCCTGCAGGAAGATGCCTACACGGGCGATGAGGTCGAGATCGAAACCCTGATCGGCCGCCGTTTCAGAGGCTGTCTCTGCAACCGTCCGGTGCATTACCAGCATGACTTCGGCGAAATGCAGCCCGAGCTCATCCGGATTCATCAGCAAGTCACAAAGATCGCGTTTGGGGAGGCAGAAGCATGAGAGATTACTCTTACGAAGGCGTCATGTCGCGCATGAGCGAGATCATCAAAAACGCCGTCAGTGTCGATTACAATACATTTGAACGCATGGGCTACTTTGATTACGAGGCCCTGATGGGCTCAGTGCCCTACAGTCTCGAAGAAGTCGAGAAAATTCTGCACGGTATGCACGTGGGGAACACCCCGATCGTCTATATGGACAACCTCACAAAGCTTGCCCGCAAAGTTTCGCCGAAAGGCATGGGCGCACGCATCTTTGTCAAAGACGAAGCGCAGAACCCCTCGGGCAGCTTCAAGGCCCGCCGCGCAGCGCTTTCCTGCTATGAGGCGAAGCGCCTCGGCTACAAGGGTACGGTCGCCGCGACCTCCGGCAACTACGGAGCCGCCGTCGCCTGCATGTCCGCCAAACTCGGCCTCGACTGCATCGTCGTGCAGGAATGCTTTGACAGCCGTGGCTTCGGCCAGCCCGAAATTCTCGAAAAACAGCGCAAATGCGAAGCCCTGGGGGCGGAAGTCATCCAGCTTACTGTAGGCCCGGAGCTCTTTTACGAAACCCTGAAACTCCTTGAGGAGACAGGCTTTTACGATGCCTCCCTCTATTCGGCTACGGCCATTGCCGGTGTCGAAACGCTGGGTGCGGAAATCGTCCGTCAGTTCCAGGATATGGAAGGCAAAGAGCCGGATGTCGTCATCGCCACCAATGCGGGCGGCGGCAACCTGACGGGCACGGCGCGCGGCATGCGCAAAGCCGGTGCGAAACACACGAAGATCTACGCCGCCAGCGTCGATCTCTCCGGCCTGCACATGGCCTCCGATCACGACTTTAACCGCAAATCCTTTACCACCGGTCACACCGGCTTCGGCATTCCCTTTGCCGTGCAGCCCGACCGCAGCGATGTCAAGCGCAGCGCGGCCCGCCCCCTGCGCTACATGGATGCCTACATGCTCATGAAACAGGGCGAAGTCTTCTACATCACCGAAGCGCTGGCCGCCCTCGAAGGCATGGAGCGCGGACCTGCCGGCAACGTTTCTCTGGCCGCGGCCTTCGCTCTCGCTCAGACCCTGCCCGAAGATCAGACGATCGTCGTTCAGGAAACCGAGTACACCGGCGCGGGCAAACACCCCATGCCGCAGCTGACCTTTGCCAAAGAAAACGGCGTCGAAGTGCTCTTCGGCGATCCCGAAGAGGAGATCCCCGGCAAAAACATCATCCTGCCGGATCACCCCTCCAGGATCAAAGCGCGCTACTACGACCTGAGAAAACTCCGCAAATCCGCGCTCAAGCGCTATGTCGAGAGCATGGAAAAAATCGCTGCGGAAGAAGTCGCCTATCTTAAGAGCGAACTGAACTGCGACGAGGCCTTCCTCAAAGAAGCCCTGGCCGAACTGGGCCGTAAGATCGAAGCCTGAACCCGCGGCGGGCGGCTTGTCCGCCCGCTTTTTTTTCAGAAAGGAGCTTTTATGCCCAGACCGGATGATTATCTGAGCCGCCGCGCGCATCTCGCGGGCCTCAGTGATGAAGAACTCTATGACCGCTTCTGGAAGCTGGCCGACGAGCTTGTCGATCCCATGCTCCAGGCGGGTAAAATTTACACCTCCCCCGCCGTAGAGCGCAGCGTTCTCCTGCGCATGGGTTTTTCCAGCATCGAAGCCAAGCCCATCGTGGATGGACTGCTGGAGCGCAAGCTGCTCGGCCACGGAGCGGGCAACGCCGTCTGGCGTCTCGCCCAAAAGCTGAATCTGCCTGTCCGCGAAGCCGGCGTGGCCCTTTCCCAGGGCAAATACTGGGACGAAGTGGCCGAACTTTTCGAGAAGGGAGGCGAAAAGCATGAGTGAGAATAAGACCGAAACAAAGATGAATCAGCGGGCGGGGCTTCCCGAACTTCATAAGGACGAGCGTCTCGACATCCGTGCCATTCTCGACGGACTCGAAAACTACCACCCCGGCCGCCGCGCCTGGCACTGGCGTGAAGGACGCTGTGTGCCGCGCACCATCGGCGACTTTGAATATCACGAAACTTCTGAAAGCCTGAAGCAGTCGGTACCGCTGCCCGGTAGCCGCGGTTTTGGCTACATCGATCCGCAGCCCGACTGCGTGATTACCACGGAAATTGCCTCCGGCCGCTTTGAGGACGATATTCGCCGCATGCGCATGGCCGCCTGGAACGGAGCCGATCACCTTATGGTCATCCGCACCGCAGGACAGTCCCATATCGACTCCCTGCTCGAAGGCACGACTCAGGGCATCGGCGGCATTCCGGTGACGCGCAAGCAGTGCCGCGCCACGCGCCGCGCTCTCGACCTCATCGAAGAAGAAGTTGGCCGCCCCCTCAATTTCCACTCCTATGTCTCCGGGGTTGCCGGGCCGGATATCGCCGTGATGTTTGTCGAAGAAGGCGTGGCGGGCGTCCATCAGGACCCGCAGTACAACGTGCTCTACCGCAACATCAACGGCCTGCGCAGCTTTGTCGACGCCTGCGAATCCAAGGCCATCATCGCCTACGGCGGCATGCTGCAGATTGACGGCGCGCACAACGCCAACGCCACGGCCATGGAAGCCTGGAAGGTCATGCCTGAACTCATGGTGCAGCACGCCATCAACTCCCAGTTCTCGCGGCGCTGCGGCATCAAGCCGGAAAACATCGCCCTCTCCACAGTGCCGCCGACAGCGCCTCCCGCGCCCTGCATGCGCCTGGATCTGCCCTACGCCGTCGCCCTGCGCGACCTCTTCCGCGACTTCAAGATGCGCGCGCAGCAAAACACCAAGTACATGGAGTCCGAGACGCGCGAAGCCACGGTGACGCACACGCTCAACATGATGATTTCCCGCCTCACTTCGGCGGACATTCAGTCCACCATCACGCCGGATGAAGGCCGCAACGTGCCCTGGCATTACTTCAACATCAACGCCATCAATACCGCCCGCCAGGCCCTCAACGGCATGGACGGCCTGCGCGAAATGGTGAAGATCGACCGCGAAGGCCCCCTGGGCGAAAAAGTTCGCGAGCTCAAAGAACGCGCCATTCTCTTTATGGAAGAGATGCTCGCTGTCGGCGGTTACTTTGAAGCCACCGAAAAAGGCTTCTTCATTGACAGCGGCGAGTACCCCGAACGCAACGATGACGGCCTCACCCGCTTTAAAGAAGGCGGCATCGGCGCCGGGACCGTGGTGCCGCGCGAGGACGACTACTTCGCCCCGGTTTCCGTACACTACGGCAACAACCACATTCCGCCCCAGTTCAAAAAAGCCTCCGACGCCATCGGCGGAGACACCTTTGAAAAGCCCGAAAAGATTATCTTTGTCGACGAACTTGACGAAGAAGACAACGTCAATAAGCGCATCACCGATAAGCAGAAATACTACGATCACAAAAACATCATCCGGCCGGAAGTGGAATGGCTGGCTGACGGCATCGTCACCGTCACGCTCTTCCTGCCCTGCGATGCCCGCCGTGCAGAATTTGCCGCCCTTGAATTCGGCAAAAAAATGAACCTCAAAGACTGCGTGGTCATTCACAAACAGGTCATGCAGCCCGCCGAAGGCACCTACATCGAAATGAAGGGTGAGCTGGACGTCGACGTCGACCTCAACAGCCTCGATATCCCCGAAGAGATTCCCGTGCTTTCCGCCAAAGAGATTCGCGACTTCGTGCACAAGCGCCCGATCACAGTTGTCGCCGCGACTGTCGGCAACGATGAGCACTCCGTCGGCCTGAAAGAAATCCTCGATATCAAGCACGGCGGGATCGAAGGCTTCGGCATTAAGTACCACTACCTCGGCACCTCAGTGCCCGTCGACAAACTCGTCGACGCCGCCATCGAGACCCACGCCGATGCGATTCTGCAATCGACCATCATCTCGCACGATGATATCCACATCAAGAACATGCACCGCCTGCACGACATCTGCGTCGAACGCGGCGTGCGCGACAAACTGATCCTCATCGACGGCGGCACGCAGGTGACCAACGAGATTGCGGTAAAAGCAGGCTGTGACGCCGGCTTTGGCCGCGGCAGCCACGGCATCGACGTGGCTTCGTTTATTGTCAAAACCCTCCTGGCCCGCGAAGACCAGCCCGAAGCCTGAGCCGCGAGACGAGAAGGGGCTGCTGCGGAGCAAGCGAGCGCAAACGGCCGCGCGGCTCCAGTGAGAGGCCCCGCCCGGCCGGGCTCACACCGCCCTCGTTCCAACGTTCGCTTCGCTCACAATCGCTCGGGTCGGCGGCCCCGGCCGGGCTTGGTGAGCAGAAATCTGAAAGCAGGAAAGGCCCAAACCAACCATGAATGTCGACGTCCTCGTCGCCGAAATTGGCAGCACCACCACCGTCGTCAACGCCTTTGACGGCCTGGCCAGCGAAAAGCCCCGCTTTGTGGGGCAGGGCAAGGCTGGCACGACCGTAGAGGCCGGAGATGTCTCCCTTGGCCTGGAAGAGGCCGTTGCCGACCTCCGGAAGAACCTCGCCGTGTCTGAGCTCCACTGGGGCCAGATGCAGGCGTCTTCTTCGGCGGCCGGCGGCCTGCGCATGACCGTGCACGGCCTCGTCTACGAGATGACGGTGCGGGCGGCGCGCGAGACCTGCCTCGGTTCCGGCGGGGTGATCAAGTACGTCACCGCGGGTCATCTGCGCCGCGCGGATATCCGCAAAATCGGGGAGATACAGCCCAACATCATCTTCCTTGCAGGCGGCACGGATTATGGCGAACGCGATACGGCGCTCGACAATGCCGAGCTGCTCATGGAGAATTTTCCGCGCATCCCCCTGATTTATGCGGGCAATGTGGCCAATCATGAAGAACTCAAACTGCTGGCGGAGGACTTTGGCTGCAAGCTCTATCTCAGCGAGAACGTCTACCCCGAACTGGATCGCATCAACACCGAACCGGCCCGCCTCCTGATTCACCGTGTTTTTGAGCAGCACATCATCCACAGCCCGGGCATGGAGAAAATCCGCGAACTGGTGACCGGCCCGATTGTGCCGACCCCCGGCGCGGTCATGGAGGCGGCCATTCTGGCGGCGGAGAGCCTGGGCGATATGCTCGTCTTTGATGTGGGCGGGGCGACCACAGACGTGCACTCCGTGACCGAAGGAAACCCCAACAACATCGAGTTCTCGCTGCAGGGCGAACCCCGGGCCAAGCGCAGTGTCGAAGGGGATCTCGGCGTTTTTGTGAATCGCCGTCATCTCCTTGAAAAGTTTACCGAAGAAGAACAACATAAGCGCATACCGGAGGCAGAGCGCCTCGTCGAAGAACTGAAAAAAATCCCCGAAACTCCTGAGCAGCTGGACTTTGCCGAAGCCCTTACCGAAAAAGCCTGTGCCGTAGCTCTGGATCGTCATGCCGGGCAGTGGGTCGAGCGCTTTACGGCGGACGGGGTGCGGCGATATATTGAGGGGAAAGATCTCACCGCCATTCAGCGGGTGATCGGCACGGGCGGCGCACTGACCCGGCTGCCCCACGGCAGACAGATCCTGGAGGCCTTAATCCGTGCGCCGCGCGGCAAGAAGCTTCTGCCCCCGCCGGAAGCGGAGATCAGCATCGACCAGGACTACATCATGGCGTCGCTGGGGGTGCTCTGCAAAACCCATCCCGAGGCCGCGCTGAAGCTGCTTTTGCACAGCCTGGGCCTTGGAGACTGAACAAGCTATGGAGATGAAAATAACATGCACTATCCAGCATTGCTGATTGACCGGATCAAGCTTCGGGAGAACGCCGAAAAACTCTGCACGCTCTTCGCGCAGCAGGGCAAGATTTTTCACGCGGTGAGCAAATGCTTCTGCGCCTGGGAGCCTATGCTCGAGGTGCTTGCCGACGGCGGCATCCATTATTTTGCTGACTCCCGTCTGGAAAACATGCGCCGTCTGCGCCCCTATTCTGAGCAAAGCCTGCTCCTGCGCCTGCCCATGATTTCCGAGGCCAAAGAGGTGGTGGCCGCCTGCGACATCAGCCTGAACTCCGAATGGGACACCCTCTGTGCGCTCTCGGACGCGGCTCTGACGCAGGGCAGAACCCACGGGGTCATCCTCATGCTGGAGCTGGGCGACCGCCGCGAAGGCGTCATGCCTGAAGATGCCGACCAGCTGATCGGCAAGATCATGAACCTGCGGGGGGTTCGCCTGATGGGTCTGGGCGTCAACTTTAACTGCTACGGCGGGATTATTCCCGACCGCGCCAAAATGGACGAGCTGGCCGAACTGGCCGTGCGTACCGAACAGCGCTATGCCATCGAGCTGCCCTATGTTTCCGGCGGCAATTCCGGCAGCCTCTACCTGCTCGAACGGGGCGAGCTGCCCGCCAGGGTCAACCATCTGCGCATCGGCGAGGCGCTGCTGCTCGGCCGCGAGACCTCCTTCGGACACCGTATCGGCGGCCTCAATCAGGATGTGTTCAGCCTGCAGGCCGAGATCATTGAAAACAAGCGCAAACCCTCGCTGCCGGATGGGCAGAGCGGCCTCAACGCCCTGGGAGAAAAAGTCAGTTTCGTCGACAAGGGCCTGATCCGTCGGGTCATACTTGCCATCGGCGCACAGGATCTGAACCCTGCCGGTCTCGTTCCCCAGCTCAAAGGTGTGGAATTTCTCGGCAGCTCCTCAGATCACAGCATTTTTGACATCAGCGAGGTCAACCGCGAGCTGCGCGTGGGCGAGCCGCTCAGCTTCAGGCTGAACTACGCGGGTCTGCTCGCCGCCTTTACCTCGCCTTATGTGCACAAGGTTCTCGTATAGAAGAGCGTTTGACCTGAGCATCGCCTGAGCTTCACCTGCCGCTCGCCTGCAAAAGCCTTCACGACCGTCTTGTCTGCCAAATGAGAGAACGGATCAGAAGCGAGCGGCAAGCGCTGTAAACCTGGCTTTTACAGGGTTTTTTAGAAACGAGGTCGTTTGTATGTCCATTTTAGATGAAGCATTTGCCGCTCAATACGACAGCCAGCATGCCCGCGCCTGGGCAGAAATTTCCCCTTCGGCTCTGCGCAGCAATATTCGTGAAATCCAAAAGAAAATTCCGCCGACCAGCTCGCTTTGCGCCGTTGTCAAGGCCGATGCCTACGGCCACGGCGCGGTGGAGGTGGCCCGCATTGCCTGTGAGGAGGGTGCGCGCTTCCTCGCTGTGGCGACCCTTGAAGAAGCCCTTCACCTGCGCGAAAACGGTCTTAAATGCCCCATCCTGCTGCTCAGCGGCAGCGCCCCGGAGGCCGCCCCCATTCTTGCCGAAGAAGAGCTGCGCCAGTGCCTCTCTTCGACGGAGGAGGCCGAAGCCTACGCGCGTGAGCTTCGCACCCATCCCGCGCCCAGTGGCCGCCCGCTGCTCGTTCACATCAAACTCGACACCGGCATGGCACGCCTCGGCTTTTCCGCCCGCGAAAACGATCAGGAGAAAACGATCAACGCCATCTCGGCTGCCCTGCAATTTCCGGAAATCAAGGCCGAAGGCATCTTCACCCACTTTGCCACCGCCTCCGCTGAGGACACGCAGTACCGTGACCTCCAGTTCAGCCGCCTGATGGCCATTATCCAGGGCTGTGAGCAGCGCGGCATTCACTTTGCGATCCGCCACTGCGCCAACAGCGCCACCATCGTCAAAGAACCCGCGTATGCCCTCGACATGTGCCGCGCCGGGATTATCCTCTACGGCGGCATTGACGGCGACTTTATGCGCCGCGAGATCAAACTCACCCCCGTCATGCGCTTCGTCGCCAGAATCAGCACCGTGCGCGAACTGGAAGCAGGGGAGAGCATCAGCTATGGCCGCATCTTCACCACCGAGCGGCCCATGCGCATCGGCGTCGTCGAAGCCGGTTACGCCGATGGCGTCCCCCGCATTCTCTCCAACCGCGCCATCTTCAAACTGCACGGCAAAGACGTGAGGCAAATCGGCCGCATCTGCATGGATCGCATGATGATCGACCTCAGCGATGTGCCCGAAGCCCGCATCGGCGACCAAGTCACCCTCTGGGGCGGCAGCGGCGAAAACGCCGTCGATCCCGAAGCCCAGGCCGCCCGCGCCAAAACCATCTCCTACGAACTATTCTGCGGCGTCGCACCCCGCGTGCCCCGCATCATTATCGACTAAAATAAATGTTTTTTGCCAGGCCTGTTTTGGAGGCACGGAGGCCTCTGCCTCACCATCGACTTGCCGCTATGTGACCAATCTGGCCCTCATTCGGCACTCATCAGTGCCATTTTTGGCACTGATAGCACCGTTTTGGCACCGATGGTGCCATTTATGGCATTCTTCGAACATTTTGGGTCAAGTCCTCAATAGTGTTCAAATTTGTAGTTGAGACTTTATCACTTCCTGTTTTCTTAAGCCGCTTTAGTCAGGAGGCACTGCTGGCGGGCCAGGTCAATGAGAACCTGAGCTTTTTTCTTTTGCTCCAGTCTGGCAGAGATAGCGTAGATTTTCCTCATATTTGTCCAGCGGTCGTTCTCCAGAAGCTTAACAGGCTCGCTTTTATAATATATAATTAAAGCGTAAATGTTGGAGCGTGGAATATGAATACACTAAAAGAATATATACAAGAAAATTCAATCATTACGAATAAAGAAGCGGAAGAACTTGGCTATAGTAGATATAAGTTGTCAGAATTAACAAAGCGTGGACAGCTGGAAAGATTGCGTCCAGGTCTTTACCAATTGAAAGGAAAAGTTATAGATGATTTCGCTTTAATTTCATCAAATAGCAATAGGGTTATTTTTTCGCATCAAACAGCCCTATATCTCTACGACCTGTCAGATAAAACACCAAATGTATTTCATATATCTGTGCCTCAAGGATACAATGCAAGTCATATAAAAAAACGGTATGCAAATTTGCAAGTCCATTATGTAAAAAAAGATTTATATGAACTTGGAAAAACAGAAATCAAATCCCCACAAGATAATATGATTCCCGTTTACGATATTGATAGAACTATTTGCGATATTATCATTGACAGAGAAAAAATCGATAAGCAGATCTTCACAGATGCTTTGAAAAAATATTTTAAATCTACGAATAAAAATTTAAGACAACTTATAAAATACAGCAGAGCATTTAATATAGAAGCCAAAGTTAGACAATACATGGAGGTATTATCATGATTAATATCGAAAGTATAAAGGGCAAAATAAGAAGTCTGGCACAAAAGAACAATCTAAGTTCGCAAGAAGTTTTGCAAATATATTTTTTTGAAAGATTTTTAGATAGACTGTCTAAATCACAATACAAAAAGAATTTTGTAATAAAGGGAGGTCTTTTAATCTCCTCCTTAATTGGAATTGAAAATAGAACCACTATGGATATGGACACAACCATTAAGGGAATAGCTCTCCAAGAAGAAAGAATTAAAGAAATCGTAGAAGAAATCATAAATATCAATGTCGATGATGGAATAAAATTTGAATTTAAAAGCTTAAATTATATTAGGGAAGATGACGAGTACGAAAATTTCAGAGTATCCCTGTTAGCGAAGGTTGGGAAGACTAAAAACCCGATGAAACTTGACCTGACCACAGGAGATGCAATAACACCAAGGGAAATAGAATATTCTTACCCCTGTATTTTTAGCAAAGAAGCCATAAAAATAATGGCATATCCATTAGAAACAGTTTTAGCAGAAAAATACGAAACAATCATCAGAAGAAATATAACGACAACACGAATGAGAGACTTTTACGACCTTTATACCCTCTACAAGCTAAAAAAAGCAGAAATAGATTATGGCATTTTGAAAGAAGCCATAAAAAGAACATCAAGCAAAAGACAAAGCCAGGAAATAATGGCAGATTATGAGGAAATAATAGAAGATATCAGAAGGGACTCATATTTAAAAACTTTGTGGGAAGTATATATCAATGAAAATAAGTACATAGGAGATTTAAATTTCGACAAGGTTATTGATGCAGTGAATATTATTTCAAGTAAAATAAATTGATTACGTGCCATTTAATCGAAAAACTGACATTCAAACGATCTGGCACAGTCAAGTCCACAATAGTGTGTAAATTTGTAGTTGAGTCTTTATCACTTCCTGTTTTTCTTAAGCCGCTTTAGCCAGGAGGCACTGCTGGCGTGCCAGGTCAATGAGGACCTGAGCCTTTTTCTTTAACTCCAGGCTGGCAGAGATATAATAGATTTTTTTCATGCTTGCCCAGCGGTCGTTTTCTTCCATAAGGAAAGCTCCCAGAAGTCTTACAGCTGAGCCAGCGTTAGGGAATATCCCGATGACATTGGAGCGGCGCTTGATCTCCTTGTTTAATCTTTCCAGGTAGTTAGAGGTCCTGGTGCATTTGCGCATGTCTTTCGGCAGGATCATCACTGTCATGGCTTCTTCAAAGCCTTTATCCAGCCTTTCCATGGCCTTTGGGGCCTTTGCTGCGTAATCGGCGATGATCTCATCCCTTCTGGTTCGAGCTTGCTCTAACTTTTCACAGTTGAACATCTCTTTGAGTTCACTTCTCAGCCCCGCTCTAAGGAACTTGGGTGCGCCGTCTACAATGTTACGTGTAAAGTGAGCTTGGCAGCGTTGCCACGGCACGTCAGGATAGACTTCGTGAAAAGCGGCGAGCAAGCCCTCGTGGGCGTCTGAAGTCAACATGGACATCCCTTTGAGTCCCCTTTTCTGGAGAGATTTTAGAAAGCCTTTCCAGCTTTCATAGGTCTCGGCATCTTCTAACGACAGACCGATGATTTCTTTCATGCCCTCAGAGGTCAGGCCCATAGCGATCAGCAAGGCTTTTGCGATGACTCGATGGTTCTCTCTCACCTTGATGTAGGTGGCGTCGGCCATGACAAAGGAATATTCGCCTTCCAGTCGACGCAGTCTGAAGGCTTCCACCGCACTGTCCAGCTCCTTACAGGCCTCCGAAACGGCCTGTTTGGAGAAAGTTGTCCCACAGATTTCCTCCATGACTCGCCCCACCTTTGCGGTCGATACGCCTCCTATGACCATCTCGGCCATGGTCGTAACTAAAGCGGCTTCGCTTCGCTTATAGTTGTCAAACACTAAGGTCTTAAAGGGCACGTTGCGATGCCTTGGGACCTTGAGTTCGATCCTCCCGAGTCGTGTCACCAGGGGACGATCCCGCGTCCCATTTCGGCTGTCTGTGCGCTCCTCCGTCCGCTCGTAGGGTTCTGCTCGCAGCTGCTCCGCTGATTCTGCCTTTAATACTCCGTTAAGGCTCTCTTGAAGTAAATTCTTGAACGCATCCGGACGAGAATCTTGTAAAAGTTCTAGAATCTCTTCCTGATTAAGGGTAATATTGAGTTGAGCCATGTCTTTCTTCCTCGTTTCTTTTTTCTTAATTACAAATTATATGCAGGTGATTGACCTCTGGCTCTTTTTCCGCTTTTACACCATTTTACGGACGTGACCTCTGGCACCCATTCGGCACTCATTAGTGCCATTTTTGGCACTGATAGCACCGTTTTGGCACCGATAGTGCCGTTTATAAACTTCAAATAGTAAGGTGAAACATTGCGAGCAGCATCCCCTATTAAACCGGACATTGCTGTTCGATGGAGAGTGTTAACTCATAGAAAAATCTGGGTACTTGTATTTAGGGCCTGCTGAATGAACAGAAAACGCCTGAAAAGGCGGGGCATAGATGCCGTTTTTGG
>ERZ1673752.2472-NODE-2472-length-20471-cov-5.528703_pt1 | contig 20471 bp, 22 predicted proteins | sample MGYA00580195_ERZ1673752 | MGnify/ENA primary metagenome ERZ1673752 (study PRJEB41218, sample SAMN15661744) | gut metagenome | host: Homo sapiens | place: Canada: London | collected 2015-08-20/2019-03-30 | study: EMG produced TPA metagenomics assembly of...
TTCGTGAACTAATGTTCACTTATTCGCTGAATTTTAAGGAACATTTACGAAACAATAGATTTTAAATGTGGGCACTGATTAATTCTCGATTGAATTAATCAGTGCCTCCTATAAAACTTAAATTTTATGGGCAATACTACTTGCAATTTTCAGTGTCTTGACAAGGTGATTTTACAATATTGTAAAAAAATTATTTTTGTGATATACTGTTCGAGAAATTTTTTTAAGGGGTTACCATGAAGGTTCTTGTAATAAATTGCGGAAGTTCATCGCTGAAATATCAGTTGATTGATATGGCGAATGAGCAGATTTTGGTAAAAGGTTTGGCTGAGCGTATTGGGATTGAAGGTTCGGTTTTGAAACATGAAAAGCCAGGGATGGATAAGGTGGTCATTGAAAAACCGATGGAAACGCATATCGTTGCGATTCAGATGGTGCTGGATGCACTGATCGACCCGAAACACGGCGCGATTAAGGCTCTTGATGAAATTTCCGCAGTCGGACATCGCGTTGTTCACGGCGGATATAAGTTCAGTCAATCGGTGGTTATTGATGAAAAAGTTATTGAAGGCATTCGTGAATGTATACCACTCGGACCGTTGCACAATCCTGCAAACTTGATGGGTATTGAAGCGTGTCAAAAGCTTATGCCGAATGTAAAACAGGTTGCCGTGTTTGATACGGCGTTCCATCAAACGATGCCGCAGCAGGCATTTATGTATGCACTTCCGATGGAGTATTACACAAAGTATCACATCCGCCGTTACGGTTTTCACGGAACATCACACCGTTTTGTTTCACTGAAAGCATCCGAGATGTTAAAAAACAATTCACCCGATTTTAAATTGATTACCTGCCATTTGGGAAACGGCTCCAGTTTAGCTGCTATCAAAGGCGGAAAAAGTATTGACACTTCAATGGGGTTAACGCCGCTTGAAGGTTTACTGATGGGTACCCGTTGCGGGGATATCGATCCTGAAATTGTACCTTTTATTATGGAAAAAGAAAAATTAACACCGAAAGAAATGAGCAATATAATGAGTAAAAAATCCGGGGTGCTCGGTATTTCCGGTGTCAGTAGCGATTTTCGTGATCTCGAAGAGGCGAGCAACAAGGGAAACAAAAATGCGCAGCTCGCCCTGGATATGTTTGCCTACCGAGTGCGGAAATACATCGGTGCGTATATTGCCGTGTTGGGCGGTTTGGACGCGTTGGTGTTTACTGCCGGTCTCGGTGAAAACTCGGAAAGCATGCGTGCAAAAATTTGCGAAGGATTGGATATGTTTGGGATTCGCCTTTCCGCTGAAAAAAACAAAGGTCGCGGCGAAGCACGGCTTATCAGTGCGGATGACAGCAAAGTAAAAGTGCTCGTGATTCCGACCAATGAAGAACTGATGATTGCCCGCGATACGCTTTCGCTCGTAAAATAAGTTTTGCCCTTTCGGAACAATGCTCTCGCTTTTTGGCGGGAGCGAGTTCTTTTTATTTTCTTTTACTGTTTTACCCGTCTCGTTTTGTACAAATGCTACAGACAAATGAATAAATGTATACCGTGAGCGTAAATAATTTTCTCATTGATTTTTTTTCGTAAATACATTATACTGCACGAAAACTTAAAAAGAATGGACTTGTATCCGTATGAAACACGCATTTAATAAAACTTTTTTTGATTGGATTGTTCCGATTATTGTCACCGCTGGGGGAACGATAATAACCGCAGCCGGTTTGTACTTTTTTTTAATTCCGACGACGATTTCACCGGGAGGCGTGAGCGGTATTTCCATTATCATCAATACGCTGACCGGTTTTCCGGTAAAGTGGAGGAACTTGATTATTAACTTGCCGCTTTTTATTTTCGGTGCAAAACTGTTGGGCAAGCGCTGCGCAATTCTCACGCTAATTTCTACCCTGCTTTTATCAACGGCATTAGCGTGGTTTGAAATTATTGCACCGAACGGGATTGCCAACCTTTCGGACGATATGATGCTGGCAGCTCTTTTCGGCGGAATTGTCGTGGGGCTCGGCTTAGGTATGGTCTTTAAAGTAGGCGGAACAACCGGCGGAACGGATTTAGCCGGAGCAATGATTAGCAACCGTTTTCCGACATTCAGTATTGCAAAAGCAATGGCGGTGATTGATTTATTCATTGTAATTATGTCCGGTGTGGTAACGAAAAAACCGCAAACCGCGTTATATTCACTCATCGCCGTCTTTTTCTGCATGCGGGTTCCCGATATGATTTTGGACGGTTTTGACTCATATAAGGGTTTAATGATTATTTCCTGTAAACCTGATGAATTAGGGATGGCGCTCATGAATGAACTTGCCCGCGGCGTTACGATTTTAAAAGGTGCCGGTATGTACTCAAAACAGGATAAACCGGTTCTTTTATGTGTCGTTCATCGGGTACAAATCACTAAAGCGAAAGAAATTATCAATCGCATTGATGAGCAAGCATTCATCATGGTTACCGATATGAAAGAAGTGTTCGGTAACGGCTTTTTACCGGTTAATAAAAAGAAATAACTTTTTACTTGAAAATAATAACTGTATGGAAGATTGTTTTTGGAAAAACGGTGTCGGCTTTACCTGCTCGCAATGCTCCGCTTGCTGTCGCTATGAATCCGGTTTTGTGTTTTTATACGAAAAAGACATTCCGCCGCTTTTAGCGGCGCTACAGGTAGATTTTACCGAATTTGTACATCGGTATTGCCGCTGGGTTGATTTGCATGACGGGTATGAATATTTATCGCTGACTGAAACCTCGTCTTACGATTGCATCTTATGGAATAACGGCTGTTCGATATACGAAGCCCGCCCGCTCCAATGCAAAGCATTTCCGTTTTGGGTGAGTGCACTGCAATCCCTCGATGCATGGCTTGCAACAATTGCCGGTTGTAATGCTTGCATACAACTTTATACGGAACCGACTCCAATTGTGTCGGAGCAGAAAACAGCAGATGGCAGTATCTATCCGGCTTCTCCGCCACAGGAGCAACGTACCGACAACGCACCGCCTCATGAACTGCCGCCCGGATTTCCGCAAGCTGCCGTGTTTTTTTCACCTGCCCGCATTGCGGAAATCCGAAATGAACAGCTGAACTCCGTGAAAGTAAAACGCCTCAAAAGAAAGACTTTTTTTTCGTAAATTTTAAGGATTTATGTGTCGGAAGTTTGCCGTTTTTTATGGAACAATCTTTTCGACAAATGCGGTAGACCGCTTTCAGCGCTTCGTTGTTCGATCTGCTTTTTGTTAAAAAATTTATACTCGCCCTGCAGTGAAATTCCCGATCATCCGTTTCGATGCCGAGTTTATCCGCTTCGGTTTTTATTTTTCTACGTGGAACTGAACCATGCGGTCGAACCATAATTAACGTCCTATTTTATTCTTGTTCAACGGAGAAGTCAAAAATTGAAAAAAAGTTTTTTGCACATTCGTTGTAAAACGAAGTTTTTGAAAATGCTGATTGCAGATTTGATACCATTGCAAAAAGAATCGATTGCATAAAACGATAGGTTACGGTAGAATACTAGGTATGAATATCACGCATCTTACAAACAAAGATTTTACGGTCAGTAGCTGGTCGGGCGGCAGCACGACGCAGCTTTTTATTTATCCGCCGGAAGCCGAATATGCAAAGCGGAATTTTCGCCTTCGGATCAGTTCTGCAACCGTCGATACGGAGCGCTCGGATTTTACCGTGCTGCCGAATATCCGGCGCTTTATTGCGCCGCTCACCGGCGTGTTGAAAATAAGCCATGATGAATCCGCATTTACGGAGTTGCAGCCCTATCAAGTATATGAATTTGACGGCGCAACAAAAACGGTAAGTCTCGGCAAAGTGCGGGACTTTAATGTGATGATACAAAACGCCGGACACGCCGAAACACATGCCGCTTCTTGTACGGCAGAACAGCCGCTCCAATTCCACGTTGCCAAAAACGAAATCGGTTGGTTTTTTTCGTTTCAGAATGCCGGCACAGTGACGGTGCGTTACGGTGCGGAAAATTCTTGCGACACGTGCGAGCCGGCAACGTTTGACCTTACGCCGATGTCGCTTTTTATTTTTGAACCAGCCGAATCAGCGGCAGCTCCGCTCGAGATCGCCTGTGCTTTCGATAGCGATGTAACGGTACTTTACGGTTCGGTCGAACTTTCTCAAGCGCAGGGTGACGTAAGGGGATAAAGCGGAAAACGAATACGTGAGAGACGGAAAGCACTCATCGCTTTTTTAAACAGTGAACCTTCCCAAAGGTTCACTGAGGGCGGACTTCGCCTGCTTCGGTGTATACGCTATAAGCTTAGCTTACCGAAAAAAGCATAATTTTTTTCGAGCAGCTTTCTCGTTTTTTCCCAGCCCAAACATTCGTCCGTGATTGAAAGTCCGTAGGATTGCGCAGCTTCGCAGGGAGCAACACAGCCGGTTTTCAAAAAACTTTCCAGCATAACGCCGCGAATATATGTTCCAAACGGCGCTTTGCGGCGGAGAGTCGAGACGGCATTAAAAACTTTTATTTGGCGGAGGGCTTTTTTGCCGGAATTTCCGTGGGAGCAGTCAACGAGGATGCGCGGCGGAACGGCATGCGATTGTAGGGCGGCAATGGCTTTTCGGATTGATGCAGGTCGATAGTTCGGTTTTTTTTCACTTCCGCGCAATACCAAGTGAGCGTCTTCGTTACCGCTCGTGTGCATAATCGCGGATACGCCCGATTCGGTGATGCCTAAAAATCCGTGCGGTTTGCGTGCGGAAACAATAGCGTTAATGCTCGATTGAATATCGCCGTTGGCGGCATTTTTAAAACCGACCGGCATCGAAAGCCCCGAAGCAAGTTCGCGGTGTATTTGACTTTCCGCCGAGCGGGCACCAACTGAAGCCCAGCTGACGAGGTCGGAAAGATACTGCGGTACGATTGGGTCTAAAAACTCCGTCGCAATCGGTAAACCGATTTCAGCAACTTCGGCGGCAATTTCACGAGCGAGACGGAGTCCTTTTTCCATGTTGATAAATCCGTCGAGATCCGGCTCCACAATTAAACCGCGCCACCCCAAGGATGTGCGTGGTTTTTCAAAATAAAGGCGCATTACAAAAAAAAACGCATCGACAAAATCGGTTTGAGCTTGCCGCAAAAGACGGGCAAATTCGATGGTAGCTTTTTTGTCGTGGACTGAGCAAGGACCCGCGATAATTAAAAAACGCTCATCCGTTCCGTGAAGAATATTTTTTATCGTTTCCCGTGAGGATGCAATAGTTTCGTATGCAGCGTGCGAAACGGGTACTTCCGCCGAAAGTTCAGCCGGCGAAACAACCGGCTGCATTCTCAAAATACGTTTATTTTTTATCCGATTTTCTACGTTCATAATGTTATGTGATTTTGCAGTGCGTTTCGGTGTTAAGGAAACGCTGATTAAAGGCTTGACGCCGTTTAACAGCAAACTTTGCATCGCAAAGTTTTTTTGCAGAAGCAAAGTATCTCCGACTTTTTCTCAATATTCAGTACAATAAGGTAGATTCTGAACATCTGCGAAACAACGATTTTAAAGGAGGCAAAACTGACTGCACTACGGATGCGTTATTTTTGTTTAGAAGTAGGCTGCCGTTTTTGTTTTACTTCGAAAATAATAATGGAAATAAAAAGGCAAAGCCCGAAAATAATCACGACCGAATCAGCTACGTTAAAAGTCGGCCAGCGCTGCAAACCGAACAAGCCGAAAAATTTAACATCGATAAAATCAACAACGCCTTCAGGACGGAAGAGCCGATCAATTAAGTTCCCGATACCGCCTCCTAAAATTCCGAAAATAAAAAAACGCTGCGCCGTTGATATTTCTTTTGAAAAAATCTCAAAAAACATCAGCACCAGTAAGCCGACAATCGGCAAAATTAATAACACGAACGAATGCAAAAAACCATCCAAATCGCTACCCAAGCTAAACGCCGCTCCGGTGTTATACACGAGCCGAATGTTGATTAAGTCGCCGAAAAAATTTTTGTACAGGTGATACGGTTCGCAAACTTTCACAATCCATATTTTCGTTGCCTGATCGAGCAGCACCAGCACAATCAGCATGGCGAAGCACAGTGCGAGAGTAATATACTCTTTCTTTTTTGTATAATCCATAATAAAGATACTATACCCAAAATTCAAAAAAATATAAAGACTTTTTTTATAAAAAGCTTTTTTAATTTTTACGCACTGCTTTATTTTTCAAACGCGGTAAAAGGAACGGTAATACGCGGGCGACCGTAAACATACGCACACACTTGGTACGATTGAAAATACACGGTTACGGAATCTTTTTCGATGGTAAACACCGCAAAGTTTTCCGCATTTTCACCGGCGCCGTCTTCTACCCACTTACGATCGGTGATAAAGCCGTTTTCTTGGTTTGCGCTTTTTTTCAGTAATTCCGTTACGCAGTATCGCGAAAGAATTTTGAGCCAATTTTTATTTTTCGGCAACAGCACATCTTCAAGCGAAAGAAGCGTCTCCGTTTTCCGATTGTAATTGACGCTGAAAAGTTCGCTCGTCGATTGCGCTCCGCCTTGATAGCAGTCAAGAGAAAAAAGAATGTTGATATAATTTCCTGAAACAGCCGGTTCCTCAAAATTGAGCTTCACCCAATATGAAGGATCGGTTCCGGTATAGGCGGCAACCTCTTTGGCAGCGGTTTTAATTTCAGCAATCAGCGCATTTGTATACGTAACCAATTCCTGAATTTTCGCATTTAAAGATTCGCTGTCTTCAAATTCGGGATAGCGGACGGTATACCGTGCTTCGCCTGCACTGTTTTTTTCACAGCTTTCCTGTACGGTGTACGGAATCGGCGAATGCTCCGCTTTTACTTCGCAGGAAAATAAGCAAACGACACCAGTCAGTATTCCCACTATTATGCGTAAAATTTTTTTCATAAACGCGGATTTTTATCCTTTCGCTTTTACTTTTTCAAGGTAAACGGATTATAGCTGACTTGATAATCATACGTGTCAAGCTGTTCTTTTTCTTTTACAAAGCCGATCACTTTGTAGGTAATCGGAGTACATACGATTTCAATGACCAGTTTGAATACATAGTTGGAAAGCACCATAACCAGCAAAACATGCACATCGTATAAACCGAAAAATGCAATCGTAACAAAAACGAGACTATCCAAAAATTCACCGACGATGCTTGAGCCGATAGTTCGAATAAACAAAAACTTTCCTTCCATTTTTACTTTGATTAACGAAAGAAACACGGAGTTGGAATAATTTCCCGTTAAGTACCCGCATACGCTTCCCAACGTGATACGCGGCATTTGCAGTAAAATGTTTTCGTATGATTGCTGAAACGTCCACGACGATTCCGCCGGTAAAACGGAAATAAATAGAATATTCATATTCACAAAAAGCATCATGAGAAAGCCGAACAAAATCACTTTCCACGTTTGCTTAAATCCGTACACTTCTGCCAGTACATCCGAAACAACATACGAAAACGGAAAAAGCATCGTTCCGCCGTCAAACACAAAAGGACCGATGGCGACCATCTTCGTCGCTAAAATATTTGAAATAATAAGCGAACCGACAAAAAAAGCCGTAATGTACGGTAATAATTTTTTTTCACTATTTGTTTCATTATTATTCATGTAATAATCCCTTAAAAATTTTAAAATTATATGGGGCGATTATAGCAAAAAAACAGTAATGATGCAATGGGACGCATTTCATCAAATACGCCTTTATTGAAAACAATTCGTATACTTTGGATGATTTTTTGGCTCTTGTTTTTTTACATAATTTTTGTTATTGTTATCAGTAGAGATTAAAAAAAACGAGGAGTTATTTATTATGGATATTTATAATGATTGCGAAGCGAAAATGAAAAAAACTATTTCATCTCTTGAAGAAGAATTTAACGGCTTACGGACAGGACGCGCTTCAACAACGATGTTTGAAAAATTGACCGTTGAAAGTTACGGCGCGCAAACTCCGTTGAATCAGTTGGCAACGATTTCCGTACCGGATGCACGTATGGTTGTTATCCAGCCGTGGGACAAAAATATTTTAAGTGATATTGAAAAGGCAATCTTAAAAGCAAATTTAGGAATGACGCCTTCAAATGACGGAAAACTCATCCGCATTTCGATTCCACCGCTTACCGACGAGCGCCGCACGGAAATCGTCAAACAAGCAAAAAAGATTTCCGAAAACTATAAAGTAGCCGTTCGGAATATCCGCCGCGACGGAATTGATGAGGCAAAAAAGCAGGAAAAGTCCGGCGAAATGACCGAGGATCAGCGAAAGGTAATGGAAGATAAACTACAAAAATTAACGGATACCTACACCGACAAAATAACAAAAGTGCTTTCAGCAAAAGAAGCGGAGATAATGGAAGGTTAAACTTCCGCACCGAAGCGTATGAACCTCAAACATATTGCCGTGATTATGGATGGAAACGGTCGCTGGGCAAAACTGCGGGGAGCTGCCCGTTCAGCCGGACATCGGGAAGGACTGGAAACGGCAAAAAAAATCGTCAAAGCGGCTTCCGATATGGGCATTGATTTTATAACGCTTTATGTGTTTTCCTCCGAAAACTGGAAACGGACAAAAACGGAAGTCGGTTTTTTGATGAACTTAATTGAAAAACACCTACTCGCCGAGTTTGAGTTTTACAAAGCGAACAACATTCGAATTCGGCATATCGGCGATTTGTCCGCCCTCCCCACCCGCGTGCAAACGGCGATTAAAACGGCTTGTGCGGAAACCGCTCATTTTACGGGGACTTCGGTTGTCCTTGCAATCAACTACGGCGGTCAGGACGAAATTTTTCGGGCAGCACAAAAATACTGTGCGGCATTTATACAAACACACGCGACCGCATTACAAGCCGCCCTCGCCGAACATAAAACCGACACTTTTTTACAAAATGCGTTTAACGAAATACCGCCCGCCGATTTTCTCGCTCACTTAGATACACATGATATTCCGCCCGTTGATTTACTCATTCGGACCGGCGGAGAAAAACGGCTCAGTAATTTTTTGTTGTATCAAGCAGCTTATGCCGAGCTTTATTTTTCGGATACGCTGTGGCCGGATTGGACTGCCGATGATTTACAAAAAGCAATTGCCGACTTTAAAAAACGCGATCGGCGTTTTGGAAAAGCGTAATACCGTATGTTTTCGCTGAAAAAATTTTTTGAAAAAATTAAAGCGCCGCGGGTGTACGCGCTCGTCGGCGAAAGCGGTACCGGCAAAAGTTACCGTGCGCAACTTTTAGCGCAGGAATACGATATCGCACTTATCATCGATGACGGGTTGCTCATTGAAGGCGACCGCATCTTAGCGGGAAAGAGTGCAAAACTTGCGGAAACGATTTTAGGTTCGCTGCGCATTGCACTCTTTGACAATAAAGAACACCGCGACGAAATTGCAAAAGTACTCCAAAAAAATAAAAATAAAAAAGTATTGATTTTGGGAACTTCCGTAAAGATGGTTAATAAAATCGCAATACGGTTACAAATTCCCCAACCTGAAAAAATTATTTATATCGAAGATATCGCCCGTACGGAAGACATTGAAGCGGCAAAGCGGAGCCGCATGATTGAAGGTAAGCACGTGATTCCCGTTGCATCATTTGAAGTAAAAAAACATTATCCGCAAATTTTTCATGATCGTATTACGTTGATGCTCAAACGAAAAAATAAAAGCCGCACGGAACAAGCGGAGCCGATTGAAAAATCCCTCGTGCGCCCCCTATATTCACGTATTGAAGCGGTACAAATTTCGGACGAAGCACTCAAAGAATTTGTCACCAAAAGTGTTTTTGAATTTAATTCTGAAATTCGTTTAAATAATATTAATATTATTCACCGAGAAGAAACAAAAAGCTATATCGTTGAACTGACGGTTGATATTCCATTTGATGCCCAAGTTTCAAATAAAATTGAAAGTTTAAAAAAATTTGTTACCGAAAGAATTGAAAAGTATGCCGCCGTCTCAATAGAAAACATTACCGTCATTATCGATAAAATATTAGTGAAATCGTAATCGTCATTCACCGACTTCGGAAAAAATTTTCAATTTCACAAAATGATTCTACTAAAAATTGCGAAAGAAAATTTATCCCTTCATTGGTAAGTGAAAATTTTTTATCCGTATTTACTGCAATCATTCGAGAAAACTTTTTTATCGTATGCGCCAGCATATCATCAAACACAATATGAAACCGAGTAAAAAATTTTGTTTTATCGATGCCTTCCCGCAGGCGTAAGCCCATCAGTAAAAAATCCTTTATTTCATTTTCGCTTGAAATAGTTTCAACCGCGTAGGGAAAGCGGGTTTGAAACCAGTCGTTTACATCGGCATAGCCGGCAGTACGGACTGCAGTAATCTCCAGCCGATTATGCCAACCGCCGTCGGAGTGCAGAAAAAAAGTACCGACTGCGCTTGGTCCCACGCCGAAATACGGCTGCAAATGCCAATATGCTTTATTGTGTGCACTTTCATAGCATGCTCCTTGTGCAAAGTTTGAAACTTCATAGCGGGTAAAACCGGCATTGCACAGTTCCGCTTCCGCACAATCAAAAAGAAAATCCGCCGCATCGTTTTCCCTATCATACTGTGCATCGGCAGTGCAGAGCGTGTACACCGAAATATGATGTATCTCGTACTGCAATAATGCTCGTATATCGGCACGAACTTGTTCCGCCGTTTGCGACGGAAAGCCGACAATCAAATCACACGACACTTTTACGTGCCGACTTTTTTGCGCACGGTACAATACCTGCAAAGCATTTTCAATATCTGCCAAAGCGGTAATCCGGTTTTGGCTTTGTAAAATCTGCGCTGAAAAAGTTTGTACACCGAGTGAAAACCGATTAATGCCGCCTTCGATTGCAGTGTCAATAAATTCAGAACTGACACTTTCGGGATTAAGCTCAATCGTACACTCGGCATGCGGCACCGCTTTTTGAATAAGATTCCGCGCAAGGTAAAAAATATCTTCGCTTGATAAAAGCGACGGCGTTCCGCCTCCGATGTAAATACTCGAAAAGTGTTCAGTGTGAAACAGGCTTGTAATATCGTTGACGTCAGTCAAAATTTTTTTTATAAACCGCGAACAGGAATCGGATTTTTTTTCCTTACTTAAAAAGAAGGCTACCGTCTCCCCCGTCACGGAATAAAAATCGCAGTATGCACATTTATTTTTACAAAACGGCACGTGAACGTAAAGTGCCGCTTCAGGAATCAACACACCGCGGTACAATGCGCGATTCGCTTCGCTGGAAAAATCGATATACTCATCCGTATCATTCATCACAACAAATAAAAAATTAAAATTTTTTCCACTTGCGGAATGGAAATAACACAGCCGTTATTTTTGCTTCAATATCATCTTGCGTACAAATACCCGAAAGCCGTGAATCCAATGTTGAAACCCGATTATCGCTCAATAAAAAAAACTCATTTTTTTCCAGTACAAACTTACCGGTCGAACCTGAAAACGGCATTGACTTTTCCCAGCCTGCAGGAAGCTGCAAAGTTTTGATGTCGTAATCTTGTTTCGATAATTCAAACTCGGTCAAAAAATTTTCGGTTTTGGAATTTCTTATATACGCAATAAAATTATCCATATAAATCGTGTCTCCCGGTAAACCGACCACACGAAATACGGCACCGGGCATGAGTGAACGCTGTTCATCACCGAACGGGCGGATGGACTTTGCGGTAAAAAAAGAACAAACCTTATTTGTCATTTTCTGGAATATGTTCAGGTCGCTTTTGTGTATCGGATTTCGATAAACCAAATCACCTCGCGTAAGATTTTCGGTATGGAACAACGTAGTTGCGGTAACAATTTGACCGGAAGCTAACGTCGGCTGCATCGTGTCCGTTTGAATGCGATACGTGCGAAAAACGAAAGCGGTACATAGGTGATACAGTAAAACCGCCGCCGCAAAAATAAAAATCAAAGTGAAAAAAAATCTTTTACGGACAACTTTTTCCGTGTATGAAAAACTCTTTGCCATCATATATTAACCTTACATTTTTTCGGTAATCAAGTGAATCTTATTGTAGCAATTCAATAAAAAAAAGCAAGGACATAAAGCGGCACTGCCACGGAAACCGTAATAACATCGCTGCTTTTTTACCCGAGCACCGTTCCATCAAGGAAACGCTGATGAAAGGCTTGACGCCGTTTACCGGCAACTTTGCTTCGCAAAGTTTTTTTTGCAAAGCAAAGTGTCTTCTTTAATTATTAAATACCTAAAAATAAAAGAATCTTCAAAATGTAAAAAATCATAAAACTTTTGATAAAATACCTTGACAAAATTTTTATTTTATGCTATATTCCTAATACTTTCGGTGACATAGCTCAGTTGGCAGAGCAAGCGGCTCATATCCGCTCGGTCATAGGTTCAAGCCCTATTGTCACCATTCGGTTTCTCCGGTAGCCCGCGCTACAATTCGGTAAAACCGCTTGGGTTTTAACTTTCCGTTGTGCTGACGGATTTTTAAGGAGAGGCAATGCCTACAATTAATCAGTTGATTAAAAATGAACGCAAAAGCATGAAAGCTGCGTCAAAGAGTCCTGCCCTTCAAGGCTGCCCGCAAAAACGCGGAGTTTGTACCGTGGTAAAAACGGCAACTCCGAAAAAGCCGAACTCGGCTTTGCGTAAAATTGCACGTGTGCGCTTGAGTAACGGTATCGAAGTTACCGCGTATATTCCGGGTATTGGACATAACTTACAGGAGCACTCCGTCGTACTTATTGAAGGCGGACGTGTGAAGGATCTTCCGGGTGTTCGTTACCATATTATACGCGGTGCGAAAGATGCTTTGGGTGTTGACGGTCGAAAACGAAGCCGTTCCAAATACGGTGCAAAAAAACCGAAGGCGTAAGAGGTAATCTATGAGCAGAAAGAAAATTGCAAAAAGAGCAGAACCTGTTGCAGATCCGAAATATAACAGCGTCTTGGTAACTAAGTTTATTTCCCGGATGATGCTTGACGGCAAAAAAACAACGACAACGAAGTTATTGTATGCCGCTTTTGATAATATTCAGAAAAAAACCGGTGAAGAACCTTTGGCAATTTTTACCAAAGCAATTGACAATATTAAGCCGGTTGTTGAAGTAAAAAGCCGACGCGTTGGCGGTGCAACGTATCAAGTACCGACCGATGTTCCCGAAGCTCGCCGCGAAGCCTTGGCGATGCGTTGGATTATCGGCGCCGCCCGAAAACGAAGCGGAAAAGGCATGGATGAACGGCTCGCTGCTGAAGTAATAGATGCGTATAACAATACCGGCAGTGCATTTAAAAAACGTGAAGAAGTTCACCGCATGGCTGAAGCGAACAAAGCGTTCTCACATTTCAGATTCTAATTCCGAACGTTATTCGTTTAAAATAAAAAAGCTCCGCTTCTCTTTCGATAGACGGAGCTTTTTTATTTTGACCTGCCCTACTCCGAAACGGGAAACATCACGGAAACAGCGGACGCCGATACGGAAAGCAAAGCCCGCTTCAGCGCTTTTGCCCGTCCCAGCTCACCTTGCAGTTTTATCATCGGTACTTCGTTAATTACCAGCTGCGAATTTGCTTGTGAATAATCCAAGTGGTAATCATCCTTTTTTCCCAAATACGCAACTGCTGCCGTTACATTACTGACGCAAATTGCCGAAGACTTTACGCCGGCTGAAAACCTCAATTTTCCGGTGTTGTGCGTGAGGTTCGATGTTTTAAAAAGGCAATTTGTCACTCCAATATCACCGCGAGTTAATAAAATAGTTGCATGAACGACCGACATATCCTGCACCGTGATATTTCCCATCGCGGCGGTAATCCGCATCCGCTCAAGCGTTTTGGTTTTCGGTATTTTGATTATAATTTCACCGGATGTTTTATACAGTGAACGCACGCGAAACGTTCCGCGGTTTTCAACGCAGGATAATTTTTCTCCGTCCGGCAGTAGCGCTGAATAGGACGCAAAATCCTCATCCGTTCCGAGAATCGTTACGCTCACATATAAAACCTCGATTTCCAAATTCATAGGCACATATTTTAGTTGTGTAAAGTCCTGCGCACCTATTTTAGAAAAAAGACACAAAAATAAAAGTGCAAATTTTACATGCTTTTTCATTATTCCTATTTTCGGCATATTTTTGGTTGATTTTTAGGAATTTTCAACATAAAGAAAAATTTGATGGCAAAAGAGCATTTTAAAGCTAATACAAAGTTTACTATCTTGAATATTCCGTCCATTCCCGTTATAGTGTATCCATGATTAAAGTTAAACTTGACGATGCTTTCGCAAGACTTGATGATACGATGACCACCTTTCTCTTACACGAAAATAGCATTCGGGGAGCTTTTTTTAACGGGCGCGTATTAGTTGCGCAAATGCAAGCCCAACACCGGCTCGGTATTTTGGAAACACTCTGCTTGGGACATGCTTGTCTTTGTGCCGCCCTCTGCATTCCGATGATGAAAGGCAAGGAACGGGTTATTATTCGCTATGAAACGGACGGAAAAATTCCGGGCTTTTCCGTCGAAGCTGCGAGTGACGGATGGGTTCGGGGATATCTTTTTAACGATACGATTCCGCTCGACACACCGCTTGAAAGTTGGGACCTTGCACCCTTTTTCGGTGAAGGATTTCTCACGGTTATCCGATTTCCCGAAAACGCCAAAGAACCGATCAGCGGAACCGTTGCAATCAAGCATAAAAATATTGCAAAAGATTTAACCGAATACTTTTTACAATCGGAGCAAACGCAAACCGCAATCACGAGCAGTATCAAATTCGGAAAAGACGGAAAACTCGAAAGTGCCGGCGCGCTTTTTTTACAGGCAATGCCGGGAGCGGATGATGCCGCGTTAGAACAGGCGGTTGCGGATTTTGAAAAGATTGGTTCGCTCGCGGATTTTTTAGAAAAACACGAGCATAACGAAACGTGCATTAAAACCGCATTTGCAAACCTCGAACCGGTTCCATTGCTTTCTCGCACTATTCGGTTTGCCTGCCCATGTTCGCACGAAAACTTTTTATCGAAAATAAAGTTGCTACCGAAAAAGGAAATCAAAGCCTTGCTGGAACAGGAACGAATTGAAATAACATGCCAAAATTGTTCTTCGGTGTACCGATACAAAAAAGAAGAAATCGAAAAGTTCATCGATGATTAAAACCCGGTAAAGATAATCACCGCCGCTGCCGCACCGTTGCACTATTGGTGAGGTCATCCAAGACGGCGGCTTCTTCCTGCTGCGTTTCTTTTTTCCACGCTTCAAGTTCTTTTTCTTTTAGCCGCGAAAGTGTTTTCCGTTTTTGGCTTGCTGCAATATACACCTTACGCGCTTTTTCAACTTCCAGTTCCGCTTCAGCCAACTTTGTCAAAAAAGTTTCTTTTTTTGCATCCAAGTTTTTAAGATAATTTTCCGAAGCAACAAAATTTTGTAAATCAAAGTTTTGAAAACTCATCGACTTTCGAGTCGAAACCTGTTCTTCGGCAATATGACGCAGTACATTTTTTATTTTTTCACTTTCACCGATACAGCGACCTAATTCGATTTTTGCCTGCTCTTCATAAAATCTGCGGACTTTTAAAACTTTTTCCAAACGAAACTGAAACGCTTTCATCAAGCTTCGTCCTCATCGCGTTCAGGTTCATCGGACAACAGAGCTTCATCGTCAAATGCATCCGCTTTTTCCGCTGATGCCAAAAATTTTTTGCGCGCCCCTACCCCGCTTTCGGTCGCTTCGCTTTCAGGGATTTCAATTCCGGTAATTTCCGAAATACGTTTCAGCGTATCGGCAATCGGCGCTTCTTCGGCAACATCCTGCAGCAAAAAATTTTCTATTTTCGGAAAGTATGCAATCGCTTCGTCAAGTTCCGCGCTGCTTCCTTTTTGATACGCGCCGACCAAAATTAAATCTTCACTTTCTTTGTATGCCGCATACAGTTTGCGCATTTTCAAAACGGCTTCATTCGTTTTTTTACCGGAAACACGGCGCGACAAACGCGAAATACTTTTTAGAACATCAATCGCCGGATAATGTCCGCTGTCGGCTAATTTCCGCGACAACACGATATGTCCGTCCAAAATACCGCGTACCGCATCGGAAATCGGTTCGTCCAAATCATCCCCGTCAACCAGTACGGTATAAAAACCAGTAATCGAACCTTTTTCATTGGTACCGGCACGCTCCAAAAGTTTCGGCAGTTTTTCAAAAACACTCGGAGGGTATCCTCGCGTTGCGGGCGGTTCATTTGCGGATAGCCCGATTTCCCGCTGCGCTTTTGCAAACCGCGTTACCGAATCAAAAAGGAGCATAACATTTTTTCCGCAATCGCGAAAATATTCGGCAATCGTTGTCGCCGTATACGCTCCCCTCAAACGGGCAAGCGGGCTGGTGTCGGACGTTGAACTGACAATGACACTTTTTTTCAAGCCCTCCGGTCCGAGATCATGCTGAATAACGTCCATCACTTCGCGTCCGCGTTCGCCGATAAATGCAATAACGTTGACATCCGCATCCGTGTTCCGCGCAATCATTCCCATGAGGGTGGATTTACCGACACCGCTTCCGGAAAAAATTCCCAAACGCTGTCCTCGTCCTACGGCAAGTAAGCCATCAATCGCACGGATGCCGGTCACAATACGCTGGTTAATCGGAACGCGCTTCATCGGATCGGGGGCTACATTCAAAATCGGTTTCCGCACTTTTGCATAAATTTCAGGCTTGCCGTCAATCGCTCGTCCGAGTGAATCAACCACCCGCCCCAAAAGGGCATCGCACACCGGCACGGAAATAATTTCACCGGAGGCTATTACGCTCGCTCCGATGTGAATACCTTCAATCGCATCGTAACACATGAGCTTCACGGTATTTCCTTCCAGAGCGACAACCTCCGCTAAAACATTTTTTGAATCATCAACCGTAATCCGGCACAATTCCCCGATCACTACCATGGGGCCCAAACTTTCAATGATTAAATCATGAACGGCGGTAACCGTACCGTGATACTTTATCGGATCCGTTTCTTCAACAATATCCGCATACTTATTAAACATTTCCATCATAAGGCAACTCACACCGTAAAACCGGATAGTTTTATTGTATACGCATTCGTGAAAAATGTCAATTCACCAAAAACTACCTTCCAAAATAATCAAAGATTAGGCATCGATTTCCTCAAGCAAGTTTTTCATAATAAACTCGCGGCGTTCGGGCGTGTTTTTGCCCATGTAAAACTCCAGCACTTTGGAAACGTTTTTGATTGCCTGTGTACTCACCGGTAGCAAACGAATATCGGGACAGATAAATTGTTTAAATTCACTCGGATTGATTTCGCCCAAACCTTTGAAACGGGTGATTTCGCATGACGAACCGAGCCGTTTTACTTCCGCGTCCCGCTCTTTTTCGGAATAGCAGTAACTCGTTTCTTTTTTTGTTCTCACTCGAAAAAGCGGTGTTTCCAAGATGTAAACCCGTCCACCGGTAATCAGCTCTTCAAAATAGAGCAGAAAAAAGGTGAGCATCAAATTACGGATGTGATAGCCATCATTATCCGCATCGGTTGCAATAATGATTTTTGCGTAGCGCAAGCCTGCCGTGTCATTTTCAATGCCGAGTGCCATCATTAAATTATAGAGTTCCGCATTTTTGTAAATCTCGGAACGGGTTTTTCCGTACATATTTGCAGGTTTTCCGCGCAAGGAAAAAATCGCCTGGGTCAACACATCGCGGCAGGCGACCATCGAACCGGAAGCCGAATCCCCTTCCGTGATAAAAATCATCGAATCTTCACCGTATTTTTTATCGCCCAAATGAAACTTGCAATCTTTCAGTTTCGGAATTTTTATGGAAATTTTTTTTGCAGCGGTACGGGCTTCTTTTTTGATTGCTGTTAATTCCGTACGGATCTTTTCGTTGGAAACAATTTTTTCTTCCAGCTTTTTTGCAAGTTCCGCATTTTTTTGCAGCCATTCAACAACTGCCGACATTGTATCGTTGACAATCCAGCTACGGATTTCCGTGTTACCCAATTTATTTTTGGTTTGGCTTTCAAAAACGGGAGACTGCACTTTTACCGAAATTGCCGCAACGATTCCTTCGCGGACATCTTCGGTTTTGTAGTTTTTACGATAGTACGCATTGACGCCTTTAACCAAGCCTTCCTTAAATGCGGATAAATGTGTCCCGCCGTCCGAGGTGTACTGACCGTTGACAAATGAAAAATAGGTTTCACCGTAGTTGTAGGTGTGTGAAAATGCAAACTCAAGTTTCGGCTCCGTAAAGTGTGCAACTTCATAAAGCGTTTCGTTTCCGACGCTGTCTGCCAGTAAATCGACCAGTCCGTTTTCCGATTTGAAAATCTGTCCGTTTAACGAAAGGGTTAAGCCGGTATTCAAATATGCATAATTCCAAATGCGCTTTTCAATAAAATCGGCATGAAATTGGTAGTCGGGGAAAATTTCGTCATCGGGGATAAATTCAACAAGGGTGCCATTCGGAATGTCCGGTTTCACTTTGCCGGGTTTTTCACTTTTGAGAACGCCTCGTTCAAAAATCGCTTCAAAACATTTTCCGTCACGAATCGAAACAACGCGGAACCATTTCGAAAGGGCGTTCACCGCTTTTGTTCCGACGCCGTTTAAACCGACGGAAAATTGGAACACTTCGCTGTCGTATTTTGCGCCCGTATTAATCACCGAAACACATTCAACCACTTTACCGAGTGGGATACCGCGTCCGTAGTCACGGACGGTCACTTTGTTATCTTTGATAGCAATATTGATGCGATGACCGTTTCCCATGATAAACTCGTCAATGGCATTATCAATGACTTCTTTTACCAAAATATAAATACCGTCGTCCGGGTTATCGCCGTTTCCGAGTCGTCCGATATACATACCGGTGCGGAGTCTGATATGCTCAAGCGAACTTAAGGTTTTTATTTTCGATTCATCATATACTGCATTTGCCATAGCTACCTCATTGATTATACCAATCACGTGATTTTAACTTGCGATATTAGCATAAAGCAGAGAAAAAAACAAGGCGGCTTGAAAATCAGGTTTCAAAAACGGGCTTTCTATCGGGTAAAATAGTTTATTCCCATCGCATGCCGCACTTGAACCAATGTTTCGGCGGCTTTTTCACGGGCTTTTTCCGTTCCCGCTTTGAGAATGTCATATATGTGCGGAATATCATTTTGTAAAGTTGCCCGTTTTTCCCGTATCGGAGAAAGCTCCGCTTGTAAAACATTATTTAAAAATTTTTTTATTTTAACATCACCTAAACCGCCTTTTTGATAATGAGCTTTAACTTCATCAAGCGAAGCATAGTCGCTCCAAAATTCGGTAAAATGCTCCGGTTTTGCAAACGCATCAAGGTAAGTGAATACCGGATTGCCCTCAACTTGTCCGGGATCTTCAACCCGCAAATGATTCGGATCGGTAAACATTCCCATCACTTTTTTCTTGATTTCGTCGGCAGAGTCGGAAATATAAATACAGTTGCCGATTGACTTGCTCATCTTTGCTTTTCCGTCGGTACCGGGAAGCCTGCCGCACGCTTTATTGTCGGCAAGTAACTCTTTCGGTTCAACAAGCGTTTCGCCGTACAACGCATTAAAGGAGCGAACTATTTCACGTGCTTGCTCAATCATTGGGAGCTGATCTTCACCGACGGGAATCGTTGTCGCTTTAAAAGCCGTTATATCGGCTGCTTGACTTATCGGATAAGTTAAAAAACCGACCGGTAAGCTGTTTTGAAAGCCGCGCATTTGAATTTCCGATTTTACGGTCGGGTTCCGCTCAAGACGGGCAAGCGTTACGAGATTCATATAATAAAACGAAAGTTCACACAGTTCAGGAATCTGCGTTTGCACCAAAATCGTCGTCTTTTCAGGATCGATACCGCAGGCAAGATAATCAAGAGCTACTTCAATTACGTTCGTTCTTATTTTTTCAGGATTATCGGCATTATCGGTCAATGCTTGTGCATCGGCAATCATAATATAAATTTCATCGTATTCACCTGAATTTTGCAGTGCAACACGATTTTTAAGCGAACCCGCATAATGTCCGATATGCAGTTTTCCCGTCGGACGATCTCCCGTCAAAATAATTTTTTTCATTTTTGTTTCCTTAAATAAGCACTGATTAATTCAATCAAGAATTAATCAGCGTTTCCTTAAATGCAATTCGAATTATTTTATAAAAAAATTAAAAAAGTTTTTTTAATTGTATACAAAAGTTAAAATTTTTGCTAGTATTAGGCGACCTTGAAAACGGAAATCAACTTTTAAAAAGTTCTAAAGTTCCGATAAATAAAATATGAAAGATGAGCTTGAAACATATTTGGAATACTTTGATGAAGTTGAGTTGGTAAAAGAATGCGACGGGTACTTTTATAATGTACATGATATGCTTAAAGTGTTTGTGATTGGACTTTTGTGCGGATTAAAAAATATGCATGAAATTC
>ERZ1673752.2479-NODE-2479-length-20441-cov-9.150692_pt1 | contig 20441 bp, 24 predicted proteins | sample MGYA00580195_ERZ1673752 | MGnify/ENA primary metagenome ERZ1673752 (study PRJEB41218, sample SAMN15661744) | gut metagenome | host: Homo sapiens | place: Canada: London | collected 2015-08-20/2019-03-30 | study: EMG produced TPA metagenomics assembly of...
CGGCTGCAAGCAGAGCTTCCGGGCAATCGTTGTTCTTTGTCCGCATTACTGGTCGAAACGCTGGAAACCGCCCGACTGATCAATGACATTCGTTTGATTCAGGAACGGTACGCCTATTGTACCGACCCTGCGCCGGGGCAGGACGGCAAGACCTGCCGTGAGATCGGCGCGAGCAGCAGCTTCCGAAGCAAAGTAGAGAACAACGATGTCTGGAAGGTTCACCAGCGGGCGTACAAAAAATATTTCGCCCGCATCAAAAGCGGGCTGATGACCAAGAGCGAGTTTGAAGTATGGTCCCGTCAGGCAGTGGGCCTGCGGGATGCCGCGCTGGAACGATATGCGCGGGCAAAAAACGAGGAAGATCGGCAGTGCATCGCGCAGGAGGTCGCTGAGACATTGAACGAAGCATGAAAGGAAAAACAGAGGGGTGTTTTGAAAAATTTACGAAAAAAAATTTCTGCAAAGATTAAATCCCGTCGTGCGGCAGAAAATAAATCAAAAACGGTTTCTGCTTGGAACGCTTATTTTGTAGAAAATGATGCTTGACGTGTCTTGCAGAAAGGACTACACTGGCGCCATAAAAATCATGGAGGTGCAATGCAATATGAAACTTGCATTTTTTGATACGAAGCCCTATGACAAGCCCGGCTTTAACGAGCATTCCGCCGGAACGGACATTGAGATCAAGTATTTTGAGACGAGACTCGGCGAGGACACCGTCCAACTGGCAAAGGGCTTTGACGGTGTGTGCGTGTTCGTCAACGACACGGTGAATAAGAAGGTCGTAAACGAGCTTTATGATCTGGGCGTGCGGGTCGTTGCGCTGCGGTGCGCAGGCTTCAACAATGTGGATACCAAAGCCTGCTTCGGAAAGCTCCATGTGTTCCGTGTTCCTGCGTACTCCCCCTATGCGGTGGCGGAGCACGCGATGGCGCTGCTGCTGACGGTCAACCGGCACACGAACAAGGCGTATATCCGCACGCGCGACTTCAACTTCAGCCTGTCCGGGCTCACAGGCTTCGACCTGCACGGCAAGACCGTCGGCGTGGTCGGCACCGGCAAGATCGGAAGAATTTTTGCCGGTATCTGCAAGGGCTTCGGGATGCGCGTGCTGGCATACGATAAATTCCCGAATCTGACCAGTGGGCTTGACTATGTGGAGCTGCCGGAGCTTCTGCGGCAGGCGGACGTGATTTCGCTTCACTGCCCGCTCACCGACGAAACGCGGCACATGATCGACGCGGACGCCATCGCGCAGATGAAGCCCGGTGTCGTGCTCGTGAACACGTCCCGCGGCGGTCTGGTGGATACCGAGGCACTGATCGAGGGGCTGAAAAGCCACAAGGTCGGCGCGGCGTGTCTGGATGTATACGAGGAGGAAGGCGACCTCTTCTACGAGGACTGCTCGGAGGAAATTGTCGCAGACGACACGCTGGTGCGGCTGATTTCCATGCCGAACGTCATCGTCACCTCGCATCAGGCGTTCCTCACAAAAGAAGCGCTCAGCAACATCGCCGCGACGACCGTGGATAACCTCCTGAAATTCGAGCGCGGTGAGCCGTCGCCAGATACCGAGGTCTGCTACCACTGCGAGCGGAAGGAAGCCTGCCGCAAGACGCGCGACCAGAAGTGCTTCTGATTCAAATGCCGGTGGAGGAATCCCATCCACCGGCACAATTTTATAATTTGCGACCAAATTGCATATTGACAAATCGCCGAATTGGGATATAATCATTTGCGAACAGATTGCAGATTGGGGCTATGGCGAATGGCGAAATATGTGACGAAGCAGCGCAGGCAGCTGCTGGACTATTTGTCCTGGCACACAGACGAGCAGATGACCGCACGGCAGATCGCAGACGCGCTGACGCAGGAGAACATCAGTCTCAGCGCCGTGTACCGCAATCTTTCCGATCTGGAAGCGGACGGGCTGCTCAAGCGCAGCGTCCGCGAGGGCACACGGGATGTGTTCTATCAGTACATTGCCGCCGAGGAATGTAAAGACAGCCTGCACCTCTCCTGCCGGGTATGCGGAAAGAGCATCCATCTGGGAGACGCGGAAGCGGAGCGGCTTCTTGACAGTACGCTGAAAAGCACAGGCTTTCAGATCGACAAATCGGAAACGATTCTGTACGGCGTTTGCGCCGATTGCAGAAAACACAGAAAATGAAAGGACTGAGAGCAACATGACGAAGAAAACGCGCATTGCGGCGCTGCTGCTGGCGGCAGCGGTCCTGACGGTCATGCTCTGCTCCGCGTTCTATCTCGCGCTGGAAGCCGGGCATGACTGCATTGGCGACGGCTGTGCGATCTGCTGCCAGATCGCGGTTTGCCGGAATGTCCTGAAAAAACTTTCGCTGTCCGTCTGCGCCGCAGCCTTTGCTGTTGCGTTTACATACACTCTGTGCAGGGATGTTTCTGCCTGCACGGACTACGCACAAAGCTATACTCTGGTATCTCTCAAGGTCAAACTTTCAGATTAAATAAGAGCTTTTTACAAGGGTGAAGTCTACCTATTTTCGGATAGGCTCTTGCGGTGTTGCCGTTACCCTTGTATTTTTGCGCCCATTTTTAAGCTCTTATCATAATCCGGAGGTATTTATTTTATGAAAAAGATTTTTGCGCTGCTTCTGGCGCTTTTGATGCTGGCAAGCGTTCTTGCCGGCTGCGCGTCCGAGCAGGTAAACAACGATACAAATCCCGAAACGAAGCCAGATGCATCCGCAAATACGGACGTAAATGCCAAACCGGCAGCCGAGAAAGCGCCGGAGAAATCGCTCAAGATCGTCACCACGATCTTCCCGGAATACGACTGGGTGCGCGAGGTGCTGGGCGATCAGGCGGAAAACGACGAGCTGACCATGCTGCTGGACAACGGCGTTGACCTGCACAGCTATCAGCCAACTGCTGATGATATTGTTAAAATTTCCGACTGCGACCTGTTCATCTATGTGGGCGGCGAATCCGACGGCTGGGTGGACGATGCTCTGAAAAATGCCACCAACAAGAATATGAAGGTCATCAATCTGCTGGAAGTCCTTGGCGACAGCGTCAAAGCCGAAGAAGTGGTCGAGGGTATGCAGGAAACAGAGCACGATCACGACCATGACCACAGCAAGGAAGTCTCCACCTTTGAAGACGATGAGGTTCAGGACAGAAGCCTGTCTGACTGGGCGGGTGACTGGCAGTCTGCCTATCCCTTTGCGCTGGACGGAACGCTGGATGATGCGTTCGCAGCGATGGCAGAGGAAAGCGAGATGACCGCCAAAGAGTACAAGACCTACTATCAGAACGGATACAAAACGGATATTTCCAACATCAATATTGAGGGCGACCACATCGAGTTCACCTACGAAGATGGCAAGAAGGTCGCCTCTGACTACAAGTATGTCGGCTATTACATTCAGAACTGGTCTACCGGCACGAAGGCGGCCATGTACCGCTTCGAGGCGGAGGACAAGGATTCCGGTGCACCGGTCTACATCGAGTTCAACGACCACATGATTGAACCGGCCGCCGCTGAGCATTTCCACATCCGGATGAGCAACGAGAGCTTTGACGCGATCGTCGATCCCGAAAACTCCTGGCCGACCTTCTTCCCTGCCGACATGACTGGCGAGGAGATCTGCGAGCACATGGAGGGTCATGACCACGACGAGGACGAAGAGCACGAGCATGAGGAAGAAAAGGACGAGCACGTCTGGCTGTCTTTGAAGAATGCCGAAGTGCTTGTCAATGCCATTTCCGCGTCTTTGCAGGATCTTGACCCCGACAACAAGGACACCTATACCGCAAATTCTTCTGCATATATCGAAAAGCTCTCCGCGCTTGACGCAGACTATCAGGCCGCCGTGGACGCCGCGACCTATCAAACCGTCCTGTTCGGAGACCGTTTCCCGTTCCGCTATCTGGTGGACGATTACGGTCTGAGCTACTATGCCGCCTTTGTGGGCTGCTCCGCTGAAACAGAAGCCAGCTTTGAAACGATTTCGTTCCTTGCAAAGAAAGTGGACGAACTGGGGATTCCCTGCGTTCTGACCATTGAGGGCGCACAACATAAGATTGCCGAAACCATTGTACAGAACACAGCCGAGAAGGACCAGAAGGTGCTGACCATGGACTCCATGCAGTCCACCACCTCCGAGGATGTGGCAAACGGCACAACTTACCTCTCTGTCATGGAGCAGAATCTCTCCGTGCTGAAAGAAGCATTGGACTAAGGGGGGTAAGATGATGGCTCAGCTCACCTGTCAGAATCTCTGCGTCGGCTACGATGGGAAGTCCGTTCTGCAAGACCTTGATTTTGAGGTTTTTGCAGGCGACTATCTCTGCATCGTGGGAGAAAACGGCTCCGGCAAGAGTACCCTTATGAAAACGATCCTTGGCTTGCTGTCGCCCATCAGCGGCAGAATTTTGACGGGCGACGGGCTGAGGAAAAATGAGATTGGCTATCTGCCGCAGCAAACCGTTGTCCAGAAGGACTTCCCGGCATCCGTGAGAGAGATCGTTCTTTCCGGATGCCAGGGGCGCTGCGGCAGCCGCCCCTTTTACAACAAAGAAGAAAAGAAACTGGCGGCGGACGCTATGGGGAAAATGCAGATCACGCCCCTTGCCAAACGCTGCTACCGGACGCTCTCTGGCGGTCAGCAGCAGCGGGTACTGCTCTCCCGCGCCCTGTGCGCTACCCGGAAAATGCTGCTTCTGGACGAGCCCGTCTCCGGCCTTGATCCCAAGGTGACGGCGGAAATGTATACGCTGATCCACCGGCTCAACTATGAAGATGGCATCACCGTTGTGATGATTTCCCATGACCTGAACGCGGCGCTGCAATATGCCAGCCACATCATGCACATCGGGGATACGGTGTTCTTCGGCACCAAGGCGGCCTACCTGAATGAGTTTCCCCAAGCGTGGCAGAAAGGTGGTGCGGCGCAATGACGGCGATCTTTGAAAAACTCGCGTTCTACTGGACTTATCCCTTTGTCCGCTACGCACTCATCGTCGGCGTGTTGATCGCGCTGTGCTCGTCGCTGCTGGGGGTCACGCTGGTGCTGAAACGGTTTTCCTTCATCGGCGACGGCCTGTCCCATGTGGCATTTGGGGCCATGGCCATTGCCGCTGTGCTGCAAATCACAAACGAAATGCCGCTGGTGATGGTCATCACGGTCATCAGCGCCGTGCTGCTTCTGCGCACCGGGCAGAACACGAAGATCAAGGGCGATGCCGCAATCGCCATGATCTCGGTGGGAGCGCTTGCCATCGGCTATCTGCTGATGAACATTTTCTCCACCTCGTCCAACCTCTCGGGCGATGTGTGCAGTACGCTGTTCGGCTCAACGTCTATTCTGACGCTGACGAAAAGCGAGGTCTGGCTGTGCGCAGCGCTGTCGGTCGCGGTCGTGGCGGTGTTTGTTCTGTGCTACAACAAAATTTTTGCTGTGACCTTTGACGAGAATTTTGCAAAGGCAGTCGGGACAAAGGCTGACCTTTACAATCTGCTGATTGCAGTTACCATCGCCGTCGTGATCGTTCTGGCGATGAATCTGGTCGGTTCGCTACTGATTTCCGCTCTTGTCATCTTCCCAGCGCTCTCCGCTATGCGGGTCTACAAAAACTTCTGCGCGGTGACGATCTGTGCGGCAGTTCTTTCCGTCTGCTGCACCGCGCTGGGCATTCTGATCTCTATTCTGGCAGGGACGCCGGTCGGCTCAACCATCGTGGCCGTAGACATTTTCGCATTTTTGATTTTTTCGGGAATTTACCGATTGGGAGGTATCCGCACATGAAACAGGTCTTATTCATTCTCGCCGTCGCGTTTTATCTGGTTTCCCTCTGCGCCTGCGGCGATCAAAAGATCCAGTCCAAATCGAAGCAGGACAGCGCGATCGAGCAGGTCGTTCAGGAGCAGATGGCGAATGCCACAGGCGAAACGTCCGCGCCGCCGACCGCAATTCCGGAGCAGCAGCCAGCTTCGGAAGAGTCCGTTTCGGAGTCGGAGCAGACACAGCCTGCCGAAGCGCTTCCGGATCACGAACCGGCACAGACTTCCGGCGCGCTTGATGTTGATCTGACCACGCTCAGCAGCACGATGGTGTATTCCGAGGTCTATAACATGATGTATGAGCCGGACCGGTATGTCGGAAAGCGTATCAAAATGGACGGGCAGTTTGCGGTCTATGAGGACCCGAACACCGGCGCGGTGTACACCGCCTGCATCATTATGGACGCGACCGCCTGCTGCTCGCAGGGACTGGAATTTGTCCTCGCGGGCGAGAAAACCTACCCCGATGATTATCCGGAACTTGGTTCGGAGATCACCGTCACCGGCACCTTCCAGCTCTACGACGAGAACGGCACGACCTATTGCCATCTGGTCGATGCGGAGATGGCAGATGGGATGTAAAAGGACCGCCGTACCGTCCAATTGGGCGATACGCCGGTCCTTTTTTCGAAATTCAGGATTTTGTCTGGTCTTCCTGCTCCTGTAGCTTCTTTTCCAGTGCAGACTGCTTGGCAAGGATCGCGTTGACCTTGTCGTGGAGGTCTTCGATCATAATTTCGGTCTTGAGGTTGACCTTGTAATCATTTTCCGCGCGGCGGCGGTCCTTTTCCTCCTGCCGGTTCTGGCTCATCATGATGAGCGGCGCCTGAATGGCAGCGACGCAGGAGAGAACCAGATTGAGAAGAATAAACGGATACGGGTCAAAGGCGTTCGAAGCTAAAATCGTGTTGACGACCATCCACAAGATCAGTACGCCTGTGAACGCGAAGATAAATGCCCAGCTGCCCGCAAATTTTGCGATCGCGTCCGCTGCGCGCTGCCCGAGCGTATATTTTTCCGTGGTGGGATTTTCGGAAATTTTGCTGTCCGCCAGCAGGTTCAGAACTTCCTCGTCCGACATATCGTGCTGGATGTCTTTGAGAACTTCCTTCAGGAGCTTTCGGTTTTCTTTCATGAAGTTTGCCCTTCCTTTTGGGGATTTTCCCTTATTATAGTCCGTCAAAGCAGGACGGTCAAGCTGTTTTCTTCCGTGATACTGATTGTGCTTTCCGCACAATCAAATCCATATTTCTTGTGCTTCCGGTTTCTTGCTTTTTTGCAGAGAAAGAATAAACTAAGGGCATAAAAACAAAGAGGAGTTCGAAAAGAGCTTCAAAAGAGAAGAGGAAGAAAGCATGCGCACAAAAACAGTTCGGATCTTGAATATCGTAGCTGGCATCCTGCTGATTGCGGCAGGCATCTATTGCTTGTGCAATGAGGACGTCGCGGTTCTGTCCGCGGGCTTGATGCTCGGCGTTTTCATGCTGGCGGCAGGCATCGCGGAGATCGTGGTCTTTGCCGGAACAAGCGGTGTACTGATCGGCTCCGGCTGGCTGCTGCTCGACGGCGTTCTGACCGTGATCATGTCGCTGTTCCTGCTCTTTAACCAGTGGTTCACACTGTTGTCGCTGCCGTTTCTCTTTACGGTCTGGCTGATGTTCTCCGGCATCTCCCGGTTCGTCAGCGCATTTGATCTGCACGCCCTCGGCGTGCGCGGCTGGGGCTGGGTCCTTGCCGTCGGCATTTTGCTGATGTCTGCTGGCTTCCTCTGCATGATGGATCCGTGGGTCAGCGCGGCGGCAGTCGGCGTAACGGTCGGATTGGTGTTCCTGCTCGAAGGTGTCAGTGCCATCGTCTGCGCCTGCATTTCCAGACCGAAAGATCTTTGATCTGCAAGCAATGCCCAGCGCGGCAGCTGCTGCGCCGCAGAGCTTCACATATAAATATACAAATCTCTGAAATCAAAATATATTGGAGGAATTATTATGGTACCCAGCATCTATGGTGAAAATATGTTTGATGAATTTTTTGACAACAATGGTTTCTTTGGTTCGCACAGCCCGCTGTTTGGCAAGAACTCCAAGAACCTGATGAAGACCGATATCCGCGAGACGGACGACGCCAAGGCTTACCGCTTTGCCGTTGAGCTGCCCGGCTTCAAGAAGGACGAGATCATCCTCGACATCAAGGACGGCTATCTGACCATCGCCGCCCAGAAGGGTCTGGACAAGGATGAGCAGGACAAGAAGGGGCGTGTTCTGCGTCAGGAGCGCTATGCAGGCGCTTGCTCGCGCAGCTTCTACGTCGGCAATGTCAAGCCCGAGGACGTCAAGGCGAAGTATGAAGACGGCGTTCTGAGCGTCATCGTCCCGAAGGAGGACGTGAAGAAGCTCGCCTCTTCTACCGCAATCGCCATCGAGTAATATCCAAGCATCAGCCAGTCGCCTGCGTTTTCGTAGGCGGCTGGCTTTTTTACTGCTTCAGGAGCTTCTTTCCGGCGGCCCAGATGCCTGCCAGAATTTCTGCGACGGACAGACCCATGAGGATACCGGAGAAGAAGTCCTGTACATCCGTTCCGCCGGTTGTTTTGGACATGGCACCGCTGGCGATGCCGAGGACGATGAGGACAAAGCCGCAGAGGACGCCCTTCTGACGCTCCAGCTCCTGTGTGCGGCGCAGCAGGTCGAGGATCTGCTCATTGTCGTAGACGTGCACGCTGTCCTCCGCCGCATCCTCGCCGTCCATCAGCTCCGGGAGCGTCACATGGATCGCATCGCAGAGCCTTTGGATGATGCTGTAATCCGGCATACACTTTCCGTTTTCCCATTTTGAAATGGTCTTGTTGGACACGCCGAGCTGCTGCGCCAGCTGCTCCTGTGTCAGATTCTGCTCCTTGCGCTTACGCGCGATATAGCCGCCGATGGCTGTCTGGTTCATTTGGAACACCTCCTGTGGTGAAGATGCTTTGAGCATACGGCAAAGCCGGGAGAAATAACATCCCCCGGCGGTGGAATATCGGTGGAAATAGCACCTCAGGCCATCCGCCAACCGTCGTTTCCGAAGACAACAGCGTTTCGCGGCGCTGCTTCACCATAAGCGGTCTTGCCGGTCTTCGTGTCCCAGAAGCTCGTGAAGACTTCATTTGCTTCTTCGCTTGCCTGAATGACCTGTTTTAATGGGATAGTAGTCCTCGCACTCATGGCGGGCGATCTCCGCGAAGGCAAGAAATTCATCCTCCGTCACCAGCTTCGGGCTGAGAGTGAAAATAATCTCCTTCGCCTTGTACAGCGGGATGATGCCGTAGAGGTTTGCCATTGCATTGAAATATTTGCGCAGAAGCCGCGAGGTCGTATCTTTTAACGGAATTTCCCGGTACCGGGCGTTCAGCTCCCGGCGTGTGTATTCCTCCGGGAACTCGATGTACTGTTCCTTGCTCACGTCTTTCCTCCCTCTGTATGATCAATTTTGACCTTTGAGTTCTATCAAAACCACTTCCGGCCGGTTATTGAACCGGAACGGAATGATGCTGTTTCCAAGACCCCGGCTGACGATCATGTTCGTGTTCCCCTCGGAATACAAACCATCATCGTACTTTGGAAACAGTCCCTGATTTGGTGCAATCAGCCCACCGATCAAGGACAGCCGGAATTGACCGCCATGTGCGTGCCCGGTGAGAACCAGATCCATATCATGAGCCACATAGGTATCAAACAACTCCGGTCTGTGAGAAAGAAGAATTGCAAAACCGGCATCTTCCGAAGAAAGCTCTGAGAGCTTGCGATCCATTACCGTAGCATCGCTCGTCAAATAGTCCGCATGGAAGCTGGGATCGTTGACGCCTATGACGGTAATGCTTTCCCCGGAAACTTCGATCTTTACCTGTGCATCGTCGAGAACAGTTACTCCGGCAGCTTCCAGACCGATCTTCAAATCCTGATATTCCGAAACTCTCGCCTCATGATTGCCAGAGACATAGTAGCAGGGTGCAATTTTTACTGCTTCTTCGGCAAAAGCCAACGCAACCGCAATATTGGCCTTTCGTGAGTCGACCAGATCTCCGGTTATCGCGATCATATCCGGCTCTGCTTCCCGCGGCATCTCCAAAAGACGCTGGTTTCTGTCGCCAAACTCTGCATTGTGCAGATCGGAAACCTGTGCGATGCGGTAGCCGTCAAATACGTCTGGCAGCTCAGGGCTGCGGATGGTGTATGTATTCCGTTCCAGCGCCGTATTTCCCCATACAGTCCAGACGCTCAGGACGAGGAAGATACAAGCTAGAACACAAAGTGTTTTCTTTTTTACAGTCATTTTCGTAAGTTATAAGAACAGGAGCTTTCGCAAATAGCTCTGTGCCTGTTGCGCCCCGCAGTCTCGGTCCTTCATTGTTGCCCACTGCCACACCAGAAAAAGCGTATTGCTGTAGTGATCTGCCAACAGCTCTGTGGGCATTTTCTTCTCCAACGCGTCCGGGCAATCCTTGAAAATCGCCCGCATCTGGCGATTCATAAAGCTGCGAAGGCTTGAGAACATGTAACCGACCTCGGAATTATGAAGCAACATCTTAGAAATAAGCTCGATATGCTCCTTTGTAAAGCTGTAAATCCGATCAAAATATAAAAACAGCATTTGACTTTCCGGCGCGTAGTGATACTCCGAAAGTCCGATTTCTTCTGCCAGCGACAGCCAGCAGTAATTCAGCAGGTCGTATTTGTCATCGAAATAATTATAAAAGGTCGCCCTCGGATACTGCGCGTTTTCACACAGTTCACCGACTGTGATCTCCTCAAACGGTTTTTCCGAAAGCAGAGAAAACATCTCTCTGCGAAATGCATCCAAAGTCCGCTTTGCTCCGCGGGTCAGCGGTTTGGTCAAATCATACTTCATAGCGCCCTCGCTTTTGCAAATTTCAAAATCTGTCCAAATCTGAACGGATGTCCGATTCTGTGGCTTGTTCTGCGCTTGATCGTATCGTATCATACAGTCAAGATTTTTACAAGTGTCCAAAACAAGACGGATATAAAAGGAGCGCATGTATGAATATTGCAATGATCACAGGAGCGTATTCCGGGCTGGGCGCGGAATTTTTGCGTGCGGTGGCGGAAAAGCATCCTGAAGAAGTTCCATTGAGGAGCGTGTTAGCATGATTTTTTATTTTTCTGCAACCGGAAACTGTAAATATGCTGCACAGCGCATTGCGGCGTCTACCGGAGAAGCAATACATTCGATTACTGAATGTGTAAAACAGCAGCAGTATCATTTTTCTTCGGATAACAGCACTGTCGGGATCATCACGCCCACTTACGCCTGGGGACTGCCGAGCATTGTGCGGGATTTTCTGCATGCGCTTGTGCTGGACGAGCACCCGTCCTACCTGTGGTTTCTCACCACATACGGAACGACGACGGGACAGACAGGACGCTTCGCCAACGAAATCATGCAGAAAAAAGGACTTTCTTTCGCAGCATATTTCAACGTGAAAATGCCGGACACCTGGACGCCGACCTTTGACCTCAGCGATCTGCAAAAAGTGCGCCGCATCAATCTGAATGCCGAGCAGGAAATCGACTTTGCGATCAAGAAAATACAGAGTCGGTCTGCCGGCGACTATATGCGGAACAAAGTGCCTACAATTTTAGCAAAAACGTTCTATGGTCTGGATTATGACGCAATGCGGAAAACCAGTCATTTCAAGGTTGAAAATTCCTGCATTGGCTGCGGGCTGTGTGCAAAGAACTGTCCTGTTTCTGCAATCGAGATCCGCAATAAAAAACCGGTGTGGGTGAAAGACAGGTGCGTCATGTGCTTATCCTGCCTGCACCATTGCCCGAAGTTCGCCATTCAATACGAAAATCGAACGAAAAAGCACGGGCAATATACGAATCCGAATGTGAAATGACTGTCAGTATCGCCGATACGAGGAAGCGTAATGAAATCGCATCCTGGCTGCAAACTGCCAAAGCTGTGCAGTCAGAGCATATAACCGACCCCATTCAGCAGCAAAATGCCCGGAGACGTGAAACGCGCTCCAGGCATTTTGCTGCATTTAAGACTTACGGCGTATAGCTTCTGGCCAGGACGGTCAGTTCGCCGTGTTCGATGGTCGCCAGCGTGTTGTTGGCGGTGAAGCCGGGTTCAGACGCAGCCAGCTTTGCAAGGTCAGACGCGGCATAGGTCTCGTCCGGATGGTCAGGATCGGAATTGTCCGTCAGGACAAAGCCTTCCGCGACCGGCACGGTGATTCTGCCAAGCTCGTGATACGATTTCGCATCATCCAGACCGGCGGCATAATAAACGCCGCTGTCATCGCTCGTCAGATCGACGCCACCCTGCTCGAGTCCTCCATTGATGGTAACAAAGCCGTCCTTGTCCTCGCGGGACGTGACGACCATGTCCTTACCGTCTACAACGATGGTATCGCCGACGGCAAGCTGCGAAATGTCCACCATATCATAGACGTCATAATCATAGACTGTCAGGGTGATCTCCGTCTTACCGTCTTTTTCGGAAATGTCCTCCGTGCCGAAGCTTGCTGCGACGGTCGCGTCGGTCAGTGCGTTCAGGTCAAGGCTTTCCGGCAACGGCTCGATGCGCTTTGTTTCCTGCGCGGGCTGCTGTGTTTCTGCGGTCTGCGCAGAATCCGGCTGCTGCTCCGTTTCCGCTGTGTTGGAGTCCTTCTGTGTATCCGAATTAGCCTGTCTGGCTGCGCAGGCGCTCAAGGCCAGCACCGAGAGGGCCAGCAGAATAGCCAATACTTTTTTCATCATGCAAACTTCCTTTCCGCAAGGGGAATTTCGTTTTTTTGAACTGCCGTCATTGTGGCAGGAAGTTGTGACAAAATCTTGTTAGAAGCATGACCGAATTATGAATTATCAAGCGGCGTTCTGGGCAGGAAGAAATCCGGCCCCTTCGCTTCAAACAAAAGAAGCGACACGCTCAGCAGCAGATCGGCGTGCTTGACCGGTTCATCCAGCGGGATACCGAACTCCTCCTGCATTCTTCGGATGCGGTAGAGCACCGTGTTGCGGTGGGCAAAGAGCGCCTCGCAGGTCTTTTGCAGCGACCGGCAGCAGATCAGGTAATAATAGAGCGTTTCGCAGTACTGCGTGCCCTTTTCCCGGTCGTGCGCAGCAAGGGTGTGCACCTCCTGCGCGATCAAATCTTCCCGCCCTTCCAGATTTTTCAGCAGCAGCGGCGTGCGCAGCTGCGCAACAGTGTAGACGCGGCCGCCGTGGAAGCGTTCATCCGTCATCAGCGCCAGTGCCTCGCTTGCCGTGCGATAGAGCGCAGGCAGTGCAAACAGATCGTCAATTTTCTCCGACACGATGACCTTGAGCTGAAATTCCTCCGCCAGCGTGGAAAACCGCTCCATATCCTCTCGCCGGTGCAGAAAAAGCATAACATTTCCTTTGTATAAAAAAGAATGGGAGTCCAGGAAAATCGCCGTTACTTCCTCCTTCAAATGGCGCTGCCCGAGATATCCGCTATGATAGACAGTCAGATCGATGAGCGCGAAGGCAAGCGGATGGAAGTCCACCAGATATGTTCCCGAAATTTGCAGCCTGAAATACGGTGCGGACGGAAAGCCGCCGTCCAGCAAATGCCGGAGAATATCCTCCGCCGTTTCAAACGGCTTATCCTGCCGGCTGGCCTCGACGAAAAGCTGCTTGGACAGAATTTGCTCCACGGTATTCCATGTCTGCGCCGGGATTTTTTCCAGATGCCCGTCCGTGTCGACGCAGATCAGATACCCCAGCCGCACACCTGTACTGACGAGCGGGGCAAAGCGGCGGCGATACGGGCTGTCTGCAAGCTTGATGCAGTCCGCCGCTCCTGCGGACAGGGCTGGACTTCGGCTGATGATCGCGCCTGCCTCATAGGTGATCTCACCGCTGCGCACCGACGCCTGAAACACCGCATCGGAAAACCCCAGCGGCAAATGGTGCGCGGCAACATGAAACGTATCGTCCAGCACCAGAAGCGGACAGCCCAGCAGCGCGCCCGCGCCTTCTACGAGGCGGCTTAGATCGTCCTGCGCAAAAAATTCCCGCAGCAGCGCATCGGCGCTGCACGTTTCCCACTGTGTTGCAGCCATATGGCGATATCCTTTCGCTTGTGCGCTTTGCACAAGTCTCTTTTTCTTTATTGTACTGCCAGTTTCTTGTTTTTACAAGATAAACCGACTAAAATTATATTGCAAAACAGAAAAGGAGCATGTATAATGAACGAGGAGCAGCGGGAACATTTCAAAGAGCTTTGCGCCGTGTGGATCGATCATCTGAATCAGGTTATTTCTTTTCATCCGGCGGACGGATTTGAACAGCTTCCGTTTGCGACCCACGAGGCGCAGATGCACTTTGCGCTGGAAAAATGCAAAGATGGATACAAGATCCAATAAATATGGAGGCATTTGTATGAAACGCACCATTCGGGTTTTCAGTTTACTGCTGGCAGCCGTGATGCTGCTGAGCGCACAGGCGCTTGCCGCAGAACCGGCACAGGCGTTTACAGACGTATCGAAACAGGATTATTTTTATGACGCTGTCAACTGGGCGGTCGAGAAAGAAATCACATCCGGTGTCAGCAAGGACGCATTCGCGCCGGAGCGTGACTGCACCCGCGCCGACTTTGTGACCTTCCTCTGGCGCGCCGCCGGGAAGCCGGTCGTGAATTACGCGATGAGCTTTTCTGATGTGAAAGAGAGTTCCTATTACGCAGAAGCTGTCCGCTGGGCAGCAAGTCTCGGCATTGTCACCGGTCTCAGCAAGAACACCTTCGGCGCAGCGAACGCCGTGACCCGGGAACAGGCGGTCACGATGCTCTGGCGCTTTGCAAAGCAGCAGGGCTTCGACACTACGCAGGGCGGCATGGCGATCCACGAGTACAACGACTATGACAGCCTTTCCGAGTATGCCCGCGAGGCGATGGCATGGGCAGTCAACACCGAAATCCTCAAGGGCTCCAATAACCGCCTGCTGCCGGATGCCGCCTGCACCCGCGCCCAGCTTGTGACGCTGCTGTACCGGCTGGAGTCCCAGACCACTGACATGGTCAATTACAGCGGTGACGTGACCGGCTGGATGTATGCACCAGAGAGCAAGGATACGCTGGTCAATCTGCTCGTGAGCATTGATACTGTCGCGCACGGCAGCGCAGGCGGCAGCCTGCAGCAGGCAAACGCTGCAGTTTCTCTGATGAAGCTCGCGATGATTGATAGCGGAAAAGCCGAAAATGCGGTAAAAGCCTATCTGGCTGAAATGAACGCAACGCAGAAAGACTTCTTCTCCTTCCAGTGGCAGCAGGCGCTTCGTCAGGCAAACGCCCTGCTGGATGGCAGCGAGGATCCCGCAATTCTGGACGATGCCGGCGACGCCGGTTTTGACCTGCAGGCAGTCAGCAGCGACAGAGTCGATGCCTTGAATAAAACCGTGACAAAGCTGCTGCGCGACGCCGGTGTCACGGATGAATGGAAGAATCATACCGATCTGGAGCCGTTCTACGCCGCTTGACCATTCAATTCTTCTTTTGTCAAATCTGATAAATTTATGGAGGTTTCCGGATTTCGGAAGCCTCCATGTTTTCGCTACCGGGACGTTTCTTTGCCGCTGTTAAGGCAGCAACGTCTATAAAACTTTCTGAATTTTTTTGAAGAAGCGTTGACTGTTTCCGACATTTTCTCTATGATAAGGTTCTGCAAATGCCCTGATAAATTCCACATGCTGTTTTCTTTACAATAACCTTGATCAGGAGTAAGCAATATGTTCAACGCAAACCCAGGTGAATCTTGCACTGCAACTGCCGCGCCGTCTTGCAGTCTCTGGAAAACATGGCGCAAAAATCTGCTGCTGTTCTGCTCTGCCAGCGTCTATATCGAGCTTTGTCTGCACCTATGTGTATATCGCTCACTGGACCGCTATGCGGTCTACCTGCTTCTATTCGGTCTGCTGGGCGGCGTGCTCAGCTCCCTGCTGGTCTCGTGCCTGCCCGGCGTCGCGCGGCAGATCGCGGGATTCCTTCTGATAGCCGCGCAGGTGCTGTTTGCCGAGGTGCAGCTGGTTTATCAGGCGATCTTCGGAAACTTCATGCCCATCAACGAGATCAGCATGGGCGGAAATGTTGCCACAAATTTTGCCTCGCAGATCCTTTATAGCATCGGCAGGAACCTTTCGACGATCCTTTTGCTGCTGGTACCGCTGCCTGTGACGATCCTCTGCCTTGCGCTGCGGAAACCGGGCGCGCTGACGCGTCGGCTCCGCTGGCGGCAGGCGCTTGCGTCCGCTGGTGTTTTTCTTGGGCTGCTGGTCATAACTGCAAGTCTCATGCTTTCTGGTCGAAACAAGCCGCTTTCCGTGTATCATACCTTCTGCAACGTGAACACCTCCACCGACAGCAGCTATAAGAAGGTCGGTATGCTGGCCACCACGGCGCAGGAGCTTCGCTATATGCTCTTCGGCAGCCGCAGCGGCACATCTTCGATCACGCCGTCCTCTCTGGGTGCAAGCAGCAGCCCGCGAACCTACAGCAGCAATTCCTATAATGTGATCGAAAGCATTGATTTCGCCGCCCTTGCAGACGGCACCAACGACGAAACTCTGAAAAATACGGATCAGTATCTGGCGACCATGATCCCTACCCGAAAGAATAATTACACCGGTCTTTTGAAGGACTATAACCTGATCACGATCTGCGCCGAGAGCTTCTGCCCCTGGTTCATCAGTGAGGAACTGACGCCGACACTCTACAAGATGACCCATACCGGCATCATTTTTGAAAATTACTATGGTACCTTCCAGTCTGTCACCACCAACGGCGAGTACACCATGTGTATGGGGCTGTATCCGGATATGTCCCGTACAAAAACCGATTCCAGCTTCAATGTGGCAGGTACCAATTATCTGCCGTTCTGCCTGGGCAATGCGCTCAAAGAGAAGGGCTATCAGACCTGGGCCTATCACGACTACATCGGGGATTTTTATAACCGGAACATCACCCACGCCAACATGGGCTACACCTTCCAGGCAGCGGATTCCGGTCTGGATATAAAAATCGACTGGCCCTCGTCCGATCTAGAGATGATGCAGGCCTCCGTAGACGACTATATCGGAAGCGAAACGCCCTTCCACGCCTATTACATGACCTTCAGCGGCCACTACCAGTACAACTGGGACAACGCCATGAGCGCAAAAAACAAAGATGTGGTGAAGAGCCTTCCCGATTCCGAGCCGGTCAAGGCGTATATCGCCTGCAATCTGGAGCTGGAGTATGCGCTGGAATACCTGACGCAGCGGCTGGAGGCGGCCGGCATTGCAGACAAGACCTGCATCGTCCTGACCAACGACCATTATCCCTATGGTCTAACCGAGACAGAATACAATGAGCTGGCAGGTCAAACGCTGGACACCACCTTTGAAAAATACCGCAACAGCTTCATCTGTTATGTTCCCGGTCTTCCAGAGAATATCGTGGTGGATGAATACTGCTCCACGGCGGACATTCTGCCGACGCTTCTGAACCTGTTCGGCGTGGACTATGATTCGCGGCTGCTGGCAGGTACTGACGTGTTATCCACCGGGATCCATATGGCCGTGCTGTCGGACAAGTCTTTTTTGACGAAAACCTTCCGCTACGACGCCGGGACTGAGACCGTCATCCCCGCGCATGCGGACACCAGCATCTCCGACGAAACGCTCGAGGCGTACCGTCTCTATGTAGAAAACAGGTTCCAGCTCTCCAGCAATATTGTCAACAGTGATTATTACGCGCACGTCTTCGACAAACAGCCGAGCGGCGGCAGTCTGGAGGACACTGTGGTATTTACGGATATCAAGAGCATTTTCAATCAGGCCAGTGTCCTGTATATGTACCGCAACGGGTATGTGGATCCGGAGTCTCCGGACACTTTTGGCGGAAAGGCCAGAGCAAAGCTGGGCGAGTTTGTCGATGTACTCTACCGGATCGCCGGACGCCCCGAAACGGACAGCTCCGCTCTTCCGCCTGATTCTGAAAGTGAGGACTTTGACGTCACCGATCCCTATTACGACGCTGTATGCTGGGCCTGGCAGAAACGGCTCCTCCGGCAGGATGATGTGTGTACTGCATGCACAGATAAAGTGGACTATCAAACCGCGTGCGTGCTGATCTATCGCTATGCGGCTATGGCCGGCGTCGATACGGCAGTAGACCGGACACAGCTCCAGCAGACCATACAGAGTGAACCGCAACTCAGTGCCGAAGCCGTCCGCGCCATGCTCTGGTGCAATCAGACCGGCATCACCACACGGGACAGCGATCTTCCCGATCTGCTGGATGCCTCCGATACCCGCATCAGCCGCTATCAGATGACGTCGTTTCTATTTTATCTGTGTACTTACGAGCTGCAGCCAGAAGACTAAGGATATGATTTGAAACGATCTTGATAATTGACCGACATATGAAGATGCGCTGCTTGTAATTCTGCAAGCAGCGCGTCTTTATGTTTTTCCTGAAATATTGTTCTGGCAATGATATGACCGTGACTACTATTTGACTACTATCATCCGAAATCCCCAAAAAGCCGGTTTATCTTGTGTTTTCAATGGTTTTGCAATCATTCAGAAAAGACGGGGAATCTCGTCGAAAACCGTACAATCCTTGAAAATGCAGCATTTTATCAGGATACGCCTGAAAACTCCGACTCTGTAGGTCGCACGTTCGAATCGTGTCGGGCGTACCAAAATCCACCTGAAATCGTATGATTTCAGGTGGATTTTACTTTTATTTATTGCTTGTTCAAATTTCCAGGCTGCTCTGCATAATCTGGCTGGCGGCTTTCTTGTTCTTATCGAACGCGTGGGTGTAGATATCCAGCGTGGTCGACGGTTGGCTGTGTCCGAGCAATCCAGCAACTGTGCCGACATCCGTGCCGCTGGCGATGAACAAGCTTGCCGCTGTATGGCGCAGGCTGTGGACATTCAGATCTGTCGGCAGACCGTTCGCCTTGAGAATTTTCTTAAAGCGCCATGTGAAAGTCGAAGGCGTCATCGGCAGCTCCATGCCTTTTCTGCGGAACACATAGTCGTCTTTGGTCTGCTCGCGCCGGTCGTAGCGCTCGGTTTCTGCCGCGCAGAAAGCTTCGTATTCACGGAGCAGGCTTTCCATTTCTGCGGAGAAGTACACATACCGGTTTCCTGCTTTCGTCTTTGGCGCTTTCACGATGATCTCGTCCCCCGTCGTTTTGACCGCGTTCCGGCAGACATGGATGCTGCGTTCGGCGTAGTTGATGTCCTCCCACTTGAGTGCGCAGCATTCGCCGCGCCGCATTCCAGTTGCGATGATGAGCTTGAAGTAAGTTTCGTACAGGATGCTCACGGCCTCCAGCGCCTGAATCAGTTTCTTCACCGTTTCATCGTCCGCGATCTTTTTCTCTTTCTTCTGTCCTGCGTACTTGTAAGTGCGCCAAGCCGGGTTATGATCCAAATAGCCGCCCTCCATCGCGTCGGAGAGGATGCCGCACAGACAGCTGTGGACACCTTCTACCGTTGCTTCGGAGAGCGGCTTTCCATTGGCTTTATTTTTCTGCTTGCGCAGCTTTGCGTAGAGACTGCGGAAGTGTTCCGGCCGGAGGTCGACGAGCTTGTAGCTGCCGAGGTACGGTTTGAAGCGTTCAATATCCTGCTTCTCGCGCACGAGTGTAGACTTTGCAAGTTTGTCCGGAGCAATGGTTTGCAGCCAGATTTCCGTGTACTTTTCCAGCGTGATCGACCGGTCGATGTCCGGATTTAGCTTCTTGCAGCTCATCTCGAACAACATTGCCTGCTCCTGTAACCACTTCTCCGTCTGCTTTGGCGTAAGCCCCGTGGGCGGCTTGACCGTCTTCTGCTGCGGATTTCGCCTCCGTCCGTCCGGTGTGTAGCCCATCGAGACGACGAGTAAATAACTGTTTCCGCGTTTTCTGATACTTGCCATTTTGTGATTCCTCCTGTTTCGCTCAGCACGGCTGAGATTTTGTAACAGCAACAATACCAAAAAACGCGGAAATAGCGAGTGGTCTTTGAAGATTCTACGAAAGTGACAATTCGGGATGGGCAGAATTGACGATCAGAATCATAAGTTTCTTTGCAGGTACACCATATCCACCAGCTGCACCCCGGCCTCGTAGATAGGATGGTCATAGCGATCGGTGAAGAAGTTTGGGATGCGGTGGGCGCGGGTAAATCCGCATTTTTCGTAAAACGGCACGGTCAGCGGGCTATCGCCGGTGCCCACCTGCAAGAGAGCATAGTGACCCGCATATTTGCGCACAAGGAAGTCAATCAGTGCCTTACCGTAGCCCTTTCTCTGCGCTTCCGGCTCCACAGCAAGGTTCTTGAGCTCCAGAATCCCGCTGCCCTCATCGGTGATGACGCATTCTGCTTTCACGCCGCCGTCCTCCAGCACATACATGGCCCCCCGCTCCAGATAGCGGTCGATCATGTCCTCCTGCTCGTCCGCCAACAGCAAAAGCGGAAGGAATTGCTTTTTATTTTCATGGATTTCTCGAATGTTCATAGGCTGCTGCTCCGATAATCTGGAATTTATGTCAATGCGAACTCAATCTCATCAAGTCTATTTGTTATTGCGTTCTTTCTCCCTGTCTCCTTAAAGC
>ERZ1673752.2487-NODE-2487-length-20397-cov-18.583718_pt1 | contig 20397 bp, 19 predicted proteins | sample MGYA00580195_ERZ1673752 | MGnify/ENA primary metagenome ERZ1673752 (study PRJEB41218, sample SAMN15661744) | gut metagenome | host: Homo sapiens | place: Canada: London | collected 2015-08-20/2019-03-30 | study: EMG produced TPA metagenomics assembly of...
CACCCCTCCCTGCCTCTGGCCCAGCGGAGCGTCTTTGCACGCTTGCGGCAAGCAGTTACTTTCCCCGCGGAGCGCTAGGCGTTTCTTTTCTGGTTCTCTTTTGGTGTCAAAAGAGAACATCCCCGGCTCTTACTTTCCCACACAGAACCGCTCGAACACCTGTTCGATGACAGCTTCCGAGGCGTTTTCGCCGGTCAGGTCGCAGAGAGCATCCAGCGCATCATCCACGCAGACCGAGACGGCGTCCAGCCCAAAGCCGCCGGCGGCGGCATCCAGTGCACCGGCTGCGGCGTCCCGGGCGCGGAGGGCAGCAGAAAGCTGCCGCTGCCCGGACAGGCTGGCGGCGTGGGGGTCGATGCTGCCCGTGCCCAGCAGCCGCGCCACCGCAGCGGCGATGACCTTGCGGCTCCCCTCTTCCCGACAGCAGACCGGCAGCACCATGGCAAAATACGGGGCGATGAGCTCTGCATCGAACTGGGTGGGCTTGTCCTCTTTGTTGACAAGGGCGATGGCGGGGCGACCGGCGCAGCGCTGCGCCAGCGCCAAGTCCTCCCGGCTGGGCGGCTCGGAGCCGTCAAAGACGGCTAAGATCAGCCCGGCTTCTTCCAGTTTTTTCCAGCTTCGGCGGATACCCTCTGCTTCAATAGCGTCCTCGGTCTCCCGCAGACCGGCGGTGTCGAAGAGGTTCAGCCGGATATCTCCCAGCTGCACCGCCTGCTCCACCACATCGCGGGTGGTGCCCGCCACCGGGGTGACGATGGCGCGGTCGAACCCAGCCAGCAGATTGAGCAAGGTAGACTTGCCCGCATTGGGGCGTCCCACGATGGCGCAGTCCACGCCCTCGCGCAGCACCGCACCGGCATCGTAACTACGGATCAGGCCGTCCAGCTCTTCCCGCACCGCGCCCAGCACGGTGCGCAGGTGGGCGGGGTCCAGCTCCGGGACATCCTCCTCCGGGAAGTCCACCCAAGCAGCCAGATGCGCCTGCAGGGCGGTCAGCTGGGCTTTCTGGGCGTTGATTTTTTTCGCCAGCGCACCGCCCAGCGCAGCATTTGCCAGCGCTGCCCCCTGCCGCCCGTCCGCTGCAATGAGATCCATGACCGCTTCCGCCTGGGTCAGACCCAGCTTGCCGTTCAAAAAGGCGCGGCGGGTGTACTCGCCGGGGGCGGCAGGCTGCGCGCCCGCTGCAAGGCAGGCTTCCACCAGCCGCCGCGCCACCGCGCTGCCGCCGTGGCAGGAAAGCTCCACCACGTCCTCGCCGGTGTAGCTGTGGGGCGCGCGGAAAAACAGGGCAACGCCCTCGTCAAAGGCTTCTTCCCTGTCCGTAAAATGCCCGAACAGTGCGGTGTAGCCCTTAGCCTGTTCCACCTTTTTTGCCGGGTTTGCCGGGTGGAACACCCGGGCAGCCACGGTATAGCTCTCTGCGCCGGACAGGCGCACCACAGCAATGCCGCCTGCCCCGGGGGGCGTTGCGATGGCGGCAATGGTCGATCCCTGCATACTGCATCCTTTCCGCGCACCCATCCCTTGCGGGTGCGCTATGCTGGTGCGCCCGGCACGGCAGACCTGCCGCAGCGCACACTTTCTGATTTTACAGTTTATTTTACCACGTTTTTGCGCAAAAAGATACACCCGCCGCGCGGTTTTTCCACATCTTCCAAAATGTTTGTGGAAAAAAGGATTGAAAATGGCTTCCGCTGCGCTCTAGCCATGTTCAGCGGAAGAATTATTTTTAATTTCGCGTTTGTCGCGCCCTGCGGAGCGCTCCAAACGCTATTTTCACGGGAGGGGTCGCAACGGCAAACAGCAGCTGCCGCGCTTGTTTCCTACGGAAACATCCGCACGGCGGGCGGGTGCTCGCTCCCCCTTGGGGGAGCTGTCGCGCAGCGACTGAGGGGCTTCAAATCGGCGGAGCCGGAAAAAACGGTTAAAAGATCTTCACGCCGAACAGGCGTGAATCTTCAGTTTTTTCCGGTGTAGCCCACCCCTTTGGGGTTAAAAGGGGCGAGCAGCCCCTTTTTCGTGGCTCCAGCGCGTCGAAATCGCTGGCACTTTTCTGGTTCTCTTTTGGTGTCAAAAGAGAACATCCCTCGGCGTGCGCTCATAATATCAAAAAGCGCCCCGCACTTCCAGTGGAAATGCGGGGCGCTGCATGGTTTTATTGAAACCTGCCGATCACAGCTCGATCTTGCCGAAGCTGAAATCTGCAAAGTCGTCCACGCGCTCGGTGCGCTTGGGTGCTACGGGTGCTGCGCTCTCGGCGTCGCGGGGGGCGTAGGTGCGCTCCGGCACGCTGGACGGACGCGGGCCGCGGGGTGCACCGCTGCGATTGCCGCGGTAGCCGCCATTGCTGCGGCGCTCGCCGCGATAACCGCCGTTGCGGTTGCCGCCGGGACGACGGCCATTCCGGTTGCCGCCACGGCCACGGCGCTCGCCGTAGGTATTCTCAGTCTGGGCATCCGGTGCGGTGGAGTAGATGACCACGCGGCGGTCACGGCCCTCGCCCTTGCTCTCGCTGCGCACACCCTCCATCTTGCTGATGGCAGAGTGGATGATGCGGCGCTCGTAGGGGTTCATGGGCTCCATGGCAAAGCTGCGGCCGGTCTTGCGCACCTTGGCACCAATGCGCTGTGCCAGTGCGGTCAGGTCGCTCTCGCGCTTGTCGCGGTAACCGGCAACGTCCAGACCCAGCTTGATGTAATCGCCCTCCAGACGGTTTGCCACAAGGCTTGCCAGATAGGACAGGCTCTCCATGGTCTCGCCACGGCGGCCGATGAGGGCGCCCAGCTTTTCACCGTCCAGACGGATGATGGTAGCTTCGCCCTTCTGCACAGCGCTGAAGGTCACGTTCTCCACGCCCATCAGGGTGATGACCTCCCGCAGATAGTCCACAGCAGCCTTCACCTTGGCGTTCTCCTCGATGACGATGGGCACCTCCACCTCTTCTGCCTCCTCGGCAGCTTCGGCGGTCTGCTCTGCGGCGGGCGCGGCAGGCTCTGCCACAGCAGCGGGAACTTCCTCTGCCACGGGGGCAGTCTCCTGCACGGGGGCGGCAGTCTCAACAGGCTGCTCTGCCACAACCTCCACCGGCTTTGCGGGTGCAGCGACGGGGGCATCCGGCTCTTCTACGCTCACGCGCACCTTGGCGGGGGTGGTCTTTAAGCCCAGAAAACCGGTCTTTTGGGGCATTTCCAGCACTTCATAGCTGACATTCAGATCGTCGGCCTGCACGCCCAGCAGGGCGCAGGCTTTGGCGCGGGCTTCGTCCACCGTCTTGCCGGTGGATTCCTGTGTACGGATCATAACCGTTTACCTCCCTTGTTACTGTTTATCCTGCTTGTCAAGCTCACTCAGCGGCACGGTGCGCTCGTCCTTGTAGCGCTCGGCGTCCAGCTGACGGGCATACTCCAGCCGACGCTTGTTCATCTCGCTGGCGGAAAGGTTCTTTTCCACGCTCTTGCCGGTCTTGGGGTCGGTCACCGTGATGGTGGTGTTCTTCACACCGCGCTTTTCCTGCTTGCGCTTGGCGGCGATCTCCGCTTCCACTTCCTTGCGCATCTTCTCGGGGTCGTAGAACTTGCGCATGACCTGAGTCTGTACGGTCATAACGATGTTGGAAATGACGTAGTACAGAGAGAATGCCAGAGGGAAGGTAAAGCAGAAGAACAGGTACATCAGCGGCATCATGTACATGGTCAGCTTCATGCTGCCCTGCATCTGCTGGCCGGAAGCCTTCATGCTGATGTGGGTGGACAGGAACATGGTGATGACCGACAGCAGCGGCAGCACGATATCCAGAGACAGACCGATCTGCGGGATGCGGGTCAGGTCGATGCCAAGGAAGTTCATGTGCTGGCCGAACTCGGTGATGGTAGCGATCTGCTCGACGCTGAAGCAGCCCAGCACGCCGCTGTTGCCTGCCAGTACCTCGGCGATGATGTTGGTATCGCGGGTGATGGCGGTAAAGGAGATGCCGGCGGCGGTCATAGCCTCGCCAGCGCTGGCCAGTGCAGCGGCGCTGATGTGGAAAATGCGCTCCAGCGGGTTATACACCACGCCGATAACACCGAACATGACAAGGAAATTCAGCAGCATGGGCACGCAGCCGGCCGTGGGCTTATAGCCAAAGTCCTGCTGCAGCTTCATCAGCTCAGCCTGCTGCTTTTCGGGCTTGTCCTTGTACTTGGTCTGGATCTCCGCGATCATGGGCTGGAAAGCAGACATTTTCGCCATGCTCTTCTGCTGGCTGGTCTGCAGGGGGATCTTGACGATGTTGATGAGCAGGGTGAAGAGGATGATGTCCCAGCCGTAGTTCGGCAGCAGCTTGTAGATCCACTCCATGACATAGCCGAGAGGACCGCTCAGGATGTAAAAGAAGTTCATACCTTTGTCCATTCTGCCCCGGCTGTGGCCCGGGACGCATTATTTTTTTATCGTAGGACACGCCGCCCACAGTGCAGCGCGTCATAAGAAGCGAAATTAAAAGAGAGTCCGTCATCTCCGTGGTTAGCATCCTCGCCCTCTCCGTCTGCTCCCTCTGGTCGCATCCACCTCTCCCAAAGGGAGAGGCCTTGGCAAAAAGATGAAGCTTGCGTGGACTGCCAAGGGCTCCCACTTTGGGGGAGCTGGCATCGCGTAGCGATGACTGAGAGGGCGAGGACGCTACCCTTCGTCGCCATCTATATCAGCCTGTTTTCAGTAACAGAAACAGGCTTATCCCCTATGCCGCTTTTCAAACAGCTTTGCAGGCTGCAGGTTGCGGGCGGGGCTTTGCCAGCGGCCGGGCGGCGGCACGGGGTCGTAGCCCCACTTGCCCAGCGGATTGCACCGGGCAATGCGCCATGCGCCCAGCAAAATGCCTTTTACACAGCCGTGGGTCAGGATGGCCTGCATGGTGTAGTTGCTGCAGCTGGGCGAAAACCGGCAGCTGCGGCCGATCCATGGGCTGAGGGTGTACTGGTAGATGCGGATGGGCACGCACAGCGCCCTGCGGCAGAGCATTTGCAGCCGGTTCACGCGCGGGACTCCGGCTTTTGTTTGCGGGCAGGGGGCACGGTGGCGGGCGGCTTTGCGTCCGGGCGCTTGGCCTTATCCGGCAGACCGGCTTGGGCAAACAGCTTTGCCACAACGCTGCTCAGCTGCCAGCTTTTCAGCTTGGGGGTCATGCCCCGGGCCACGAAGATCAGATCGTAGCCGCCGATATTGTGATCCAGATGCTCGTCGATGGCGGCTTTCATCACGCGGCGGGCGCGGTTGCGCTGCACGGCGTGGCCTATTTTTTTGGTGGCGGTCAGGCCCACCCGGGTGTTGCGGCCCCGGGTCTTGAGCACATACAATACCAGTGCCGGGTTCACATAGGACTTGCCGCGGGCGTACACACGGCCAAACTCGCTGTTGCGGCGGATCGGACGATAACGCATAACGTCGGCACCTCCTTTCGTCCGGGTGCACATAGGTGCACTCTTTAGCCAGTATATCAAAAATTTTTGCAGTTTAAAAGCCCATCCGGGCATTTTTACGAAAAAACTTTTGACGGGTAAAAAAATAAGACCGCCAATGGGATATCAGCGGTCTTTTGTGCGCATATTCATTTCTGCGCCGGATCTCACCTGCAAGGCAGAGATCAGACAGTCAGGCTCTTGCGGCCCTTTGCACGGCGAGCATTGATGACCTTACGGCCGTTCTTGGTGCTCATGCGGGTCAGAAAGCCATGAACTTCCTTGCGCTGACGCTTCTTGGGCTGAAAAGTTCTCTTCATGGTTGTATCCTCCGTAAAAACTTATCCCCGGTATGGGGTCTTGATCGGTCCCAGATTGGGGACAGGCTTGCAATTCAACAGTATATCGCATAGTATGACGTTCTGTCAAGCATTTTTTGCAGTTTTCTGCAAACTTTTTTCTGATTTTTCTGTTAAAAGCTTTTCAACTTTTTCACCATTTTGCTGTGGAAAACTTTTTTCTACCAGATATTGTGGTCTTTTTGGCGTTTTTCCACAAGGCTGCTGTACCATCTTATCTTATGTATTATAAATTACATTATAGTAATATAGACGCAGGGAGTTTTTTGTGGTATACTAACGTGGTATCAGCAGCATTGTTGAAAACTTCGACCGATTCAATGGAGTGGATGTTTTATGGATTCTTTCAAGGACGTTTTAGAAGCGGCCCAGATGTACTGCAAGGCGCAGATGGCCGAGCCAACGTACAATCTCTATATCGACGGGTTGGAGCCCATCAGCTTTGAGGACTCCAGCCATATCACCCTGTCGGTGCGCAACGATTTTATCTGCAAGATCGTCACCGACCGGTACCTCGGCCTGCTCAAGGAGGCCTTCAAGTCCGTTTTGGGCTTTGATGTGGACATCACCCTTGTGGTGCCCAGCACCCCGCCCCACGAAGTAGTGCTGGCCCAGCAGTACGAGGCAAACCCCGCCTCCCCGCAGGGCAACTACGAATTCACCTTCGAAAACTTCATCAAGGGGCCGTCCAACCAGTTTGCGTTTGCTGCTGCGCAGGCTGTGGCGGCAAACCCCTCCGGGGCCTATAACCCCCTGTTCATCTACGGCGGCTCCGGTCTGGGCAAGACCCATCTGCTGACCGCCATTCAGACCGAGATCAAGCGCACCCACCCCGATTTCGTCATCATGTATGTCACCTGCGAGCAGTTCACCAACGAGCTGATCGCCGCCATCCGCGCCGGCAGCACCGAGGACTTCCGCATGAAGTACCGCGTGGCAGACCTTTTGCTGGTGGACGATATCCAGTTCATCGCAGGCAAGGAGTCCACGCAGGAAGAATTCTTCCACACCTTCAACTCCCTGCATGATGCCCACAAGCAGATCGTCATCGCTTCCGATCGCCCCGCCAAGGAGATCAAGAGCCTGGAAGAGCGTCTGCGCACCCGCTTTGAGTGGGGTCTGACCGCCGATGTGCAGCCGCCGGATTTTGAGACCCGCGTTGCCATCGTGAAGCGCAAGGCAGAGCTGCTGCATCTGGACCTGCCCGAGGACGTGGCAGAGTTCATTGCCAACCACCTGAAAAACAACATCCGCCAGCTGGAGGGCGCAGTGAAAAAGCTGAACGCCTATTATATGCTGGAGGGCATCCAGCCGGTGATCAGCGTGGCACAGAACGCCATCAAGGATATCCTCAACGAGACCCAGCCGGTGCCGGTGACCATCGAAAAGATCATCGGCGAGGTATCCCGCACCTTCAACGTGTCCCCTGCCGACATCCGGGGCACCAAGCGCAACGCCAACGTGGCTTCCGCCCGGCGCGTTGCCATCTATATCCTGCGGGAAGTCACCGGCATGAGCATGGAGGAGATCGGGCGGGAATTCTCCGGCCGCGACCACTCCACCATCGTCTACTCCCTCAAGACCATGGAGCGGGACATGAAGAACGACCAGCACCTGCGGGAGACCGTGAGCGATATCATCAAGAACGTGAAAGCTTAAACCGGGGAAAACCGGGCAAAAGTCATACTCATTTCAGGGTGTGACCCCAAAATATGGGGAGAAACCGGAACAAAAAGGGGAAAATACGCCTATATCTTGTGGCAAAAAGGCGAAGCTTTCCACACTTTCCACTTAGTTTTCAACATTTAACATCAGTTCTTCACATCGGCTGTGGAAAGAATCACCGTTCCCCACCTTTCAACATTTCCTTCACGAGCCTTCCACAACCCGGTGGAAAGCCAAAGCCCCGCATCCCGGCAAGACATTTCCGGGTTTTCAACATCTTCCCCACCCCCTACTACGGTTACTACAACAAGTTCAATATATTACTGCCTTCCGGCAGCAGCCCAAAGGACAGATATTCCGCCGGAAGTGTGAAAAAAGGAGAGATACTGTTTTGAACATCGTCTGCGATAAAACGCTGCTCAGTGCAGCCATCGACGGCGTTTCCAAAGCTGTCACCATGCGCTCGTCCATCCCGGTGCTGGAGGGCATTCTGCTGAAGGCCGAGGGTTTTCAGCTCACCCTGACCGGCTACGATCTGGAAATGGGCATCGTGACCACCATCGAAGCCAACATCAAGGAGCCGGGCGAGATCGTACTGAATGCAAAGCTGCTCAGCAGCATGATCAGCCGGATGCCGGCAGGTCAGATCAGCATCGTGGCTGCCGATAACGGCAAGACCACCATCCAGAGCGGCGTGGCACAGTTCGAGATCCAGTCCATGCCCGCCACCGATTTCCCGGATCTGCCCAACACCGGCGCGGAGCAGACCCTGACCATCAAGACCGGCGTGCTGCGGGACATGATCGACCGCACCTTGTACGCGGTCAGTCAGGACGAGAAAAAACCCGCCCACACCGGCGAACTGTTCGAGATCGAGCTGGACAAGCTGACCATAGTGGCGCTGGACGGTTACCGCCTTGCCATCGTGGAGCGCCCCATCACCGCCGTGAAGGATATCCGCATCATCGTGCCCAGCAAGACCATGACCGAGGTGTCTCACCTGCTGGCCAACGATGACGAGGAGGACGTGCACATCAGTGCCAACCGCCGCTATGTGGTGTTCACCACCGCCGGTTACACCATCATGAGCCGTCTGATCGAGGGCGAATTTTTGAATTACCGCAACGTCATCCCCGCCGGAAGCCGCACCCGGGTGACCATCGACACCAAGGACTTTATCTCCACCATCGAGCGCGCTTCCCTGATTATTACAGAACGTTTAAAAAATCCCCTCCGCATCTCCTTTACAGAGGGTAAAGTTGTGGTGCGCTGCCAGACCAACCTTGGCCGCGTGGTGGACGAGTTCAGCGCCGCCTGCGAGGGCGACGAGGTAGAGATCGGCTTCAATAACCGCTATCTGCTGGATGCTTTGCGCAACGCCCGCACCGAGCAGGTGCGCATGGAGATCAGCGGCCCCTTGAGTCCGGTCAAGGTGCTGCCGGTGGAAGGCAACGACTTTTTGTATCTGGTACTGCCGGTACGGTTTAAAAACGACTAAGGAGCGCGTTTTATGCAGAAGATTCTCATTCATACCGAGTTTATCAAGCTGGATGCCCTGCTCAAATTTGCCGGCCTGTGCGAGACCGGCGGCGAAGCCAAGGAGCTGGTGCAGGGCGGTGCTGTGAAGGTGAACGGCGAGGTGTGCACCATGCGGGGCAAAAAGTGCCGCGCCGGGGATATCATCGAGCTGGACGGGCAGAGCGTAGAGATCGGGCAGGGTCAATAAATGCGTCTGCTTTCGCTGGAAGTACAGAACTATCGCAATATTTGTGCGGCACGGCTGGAGCCCGGCCGGGAGCTTACCGTCATCTGCGGCAACAACGGCCAAGGCAAGACGAACCTTCTGGAAGCGATCTGGCTGCTGACCGGCGGCAAAAGCTTCCGGGGCGGTAAAGATGCCGAACTTGTGCGCCGGGGAGAAGCATTTGCGGTGCTGGAAGCCGACACCCAGCGGGACCGGCCGGAAGGCTGCGAGCCCGCCGAGCCTGCCCACATCCGCATGACCGTGGGCACCCCGGAAGCCGCAAAGCCCGGCCGCTATGCGGCGGTAAACGGCGCAGCGCCCAAGCGGGCGGCGGCGCTGGCAGGCAGCTTTCCGGCGGTGGTGTTCGACCCCGGCCACCTGAGCCTTGTCAAGGGGGCTCCGGAAGGGCGGCGCAAATTTCTGGACGCTGCGCTGTGCCAGCTGTACCCCGGGTATCTGGCCAGTTACCGCCGCTATGTGCGGGTTTTGCAGCAAAAAAATGCGCTGCTGCGCCACTCTGCAAACGGGCAGGAGCGCCCCTATGCGGAAAAGCGCACCCTGTTGGAGGTGCTCAACACCGAGCTTGCCGCGCAGGGCGAAGCCTTGCAGCAGCGGCGGCGGGAGTATCTGGAGCTGCTTGCTCCCCGCGCCTGCGCCAACTATGCCGAGCTTTCCCATGGGGCGGAGCGGATGAGCATCCGCTACGCCGCCCAGTTTGCGCCGGGCGGGCTTGCCGCACTGCTGCGCCAGCGGCAGGAGGAGGAGCTGCGCGCCGGGCAGAGCCTGTGCGGCATCCACCGCGAGGACCTGGAGCTTTTACTGGACGACCAGCCCGCCCGGGTGTATGCCAGTCAGGGACAGCAGCGCAGCGTGGTGCTGAGCCTGAAAATGGCGGAAGCCGCAGCTGCGGCGCAGATCACCGGGGAGCACCCGGTACTGCTGCTGGATGATGTGCTGAGCGAGCTGGACGAGGGGCGCAAGCAGTATCTGCTCACCTGCATGAAGGAAAAGCAGACCTTTGTGACCAGCTGCGATGACACGGACTTTTTAAAGACTGACGGCGAGGTGTACCGCATGGACGGCGGGGTGCTGAACCGGGTCTGACGGCATAGAGGAATGTTGCAGAAAGCATTGCATAAAAACTGCAATTTCGCGGATTTTATGCAAACAAAAGACACGGGAGAAAATACAGTATGTATATTCATCTGGGGCGGGACTATGTTCTGAACGACCGTGACATCATCGGCATCTTTGATCTGGAGACCACCACCACCTCCCCCCGGGGGCGGGAGTTTTTGAACTACGCCCAGAAGAACGGGGCGGTGGTCAGCCTTTCGGACGAGCTGCCCCAGTGCTATGTGCTGGCAGACGGAGGGCTGGTGGATGCGGTGTATCTTTCGGAGCTGTCCAGCGCCGCCATGCGCCGCAGAGCGCAAAAGATGGTGGAGTGAAATTTGCGGAAAACGGGCGGAAGATCCACAGAAAAAAGAGGGATGGGAAAGCCCCGGAACAGCCCGGAAAGCCGCACCGTGCCAGCCGGAACGCCCGCTGCGGGCAGCGCGTGAAAACACAACAAAACGGCGAGAAAAAAGTACACCATGGTGTACCGGTTCCCGCTTTGCTATAATTTGAAAAAACAAACGCAAAAATGAACAAAAGGGAGAAAGGATATGGCAGAAGAAATCATTACCAGTACAAATGCCGATACCGCGACCGACCACGAGTATAACGCCAGCGAGATCCAGGTGCTGAAAGGTCTGGAGGCGGTGCGCAAGCGCCCGGGTATGTATATCGGCTCCACCGGTGAGCGCGGTCTGCATCATCTGGTGTACGAGATCGTGGACAACGCCATTGACGAGGCGCTGGCGGGTTACTGCAACCACATCGAGGTCAAGATCCTGAAGGATAACATCATTCAGGTCACCGATAACGGCCGCGGCATCCCCGTGGACATTCAGGCCGATACCGGTCTGCCCGCCGTCACCGTGGTGTACACCATCCTGCACGCCGGCGGCAAGTTCGGCGGCGAGAACTCCGGCTACAAGGTGGCCGGCGGTCTGCACGGCGTGGGCGCTTCGGTGGTCAACGCCTGCTCCGAGTGGCTCACCGTCAACGTGCGCCGCGACGGCAAGGAGTACGAGCAGACCTTCCGGCGCGGCGACCCGGACGGCGCACTCAAGTGCATCGGCACGGTAGCCGAGGGCGTCACCGGCACCCGGGTCACCTTCAAGCCCGACCCGGAGATGTTCAAGGACACCACCGTCTACGACTTCGACACGCTGGAAAAGCGCCTGCGGGAGGAAAGCTTCCTGAACGCCGGTGTCAAGATCACCCTGACCGATGAGCGCCAGCTGTACACCCCCGTGCTGGAGGATGGTCAGGAGGGCGACCCTTGCTACCGCTCCGAGGTGATGTGCTACGAGGGCGGCATCAAGAGCTTTGTCACCTATCTGGGCGAAAAGCGCAAACTGGAAGTGCTGCACCCCAACGTTATCTACCTCAAGGGACAGACCGACCGCGGCGTGGCAGAGATCGCCTTGCAGTACAATTCCAGCTACAACGAGCTGCTTCTGAGCTTTGCCAACAACGTCAACACCCCGGACGGCGGCACCCATGAAGAGGGCTTCAAGGCCAGCCTGACCCGCGTGTTCAACGATTACGGCCGCAGCCACGGCCTGCTGAAGGACAAGGACGAGAACCTGTCCGGCGCAGACGTGCGCGAGGGTCTGATCTGCGTCATCTCGGTCAAGCTGCAGGAGGCCGAATTTGAAGGCCAGACCAAGGCAAAGCTGGGCAATACCGAGATCCGCACCCTCGTTTCCAACATGGTCTACTCCAAGCTGATGGAATTCTTTGAGGAGAATCCCGGCGTGGCAAAGGCTATTTTTGAAAAAGCAACGCAGGCCGCCCGCGCCCGCGCCGCCGCCAAAAAGGCGCGCGAGCTGGTGCGCCGCAAGAGCGCGCTGGAAACCAGCCGGATGCCCGGCAAGCTGGCAGACTGCCGCGAAAAAGACCCCACCCGCACCGAAATTTTCATCGTCGAGGGCGACTCTGCAGGCGGCTCTGCCAAGATGGGACGCGACTCTGCCATTCAGGCCATCCTGCCGCTGTGGGGCAAGATGCTGAACGTGGAAAAGGCCCGCGCCGATAAAATTTACGGCAACGACAAGCTGATGCCGGTGGTGCTGGCACTGGGCTGCGGCATCGGTGACGAGTTCGATATCTCCAAGCTGCGGTACGACAAGGTGTTCATCATGGCCGATGCGGACGTGGACGGCTCCCACATCTGCACCCTGATGCTGACCTTCTTCTTCCGCTATATGCGCCCCCTCATCGAGCAGGGTCATGTGTATGTGGCACAGCCGCCCCTGTTCAAGGTGCAGAAGGGCAACACCATCAAGTACGCCTACAACGACGCGGAAATGGCCATCCTCTCGCAGGAGATGCCCGGCGCAAAGGTGAACCGCTATAAGGGCCTTGGTGAGATGAACCCCGAGCAGCTGTGGGAGACCACCATGAACCCGGACAACCGGGTCATCGTGCAGATCACCATCGAGGATGCCGAAAAGGCTGACGAAGCCTTTACCATCCTGATGGGCGATCAGGTGGAGCCCCGCCGCCGCTTTATCGAGACCAACGCCCAGTACGCAAAGCTGGACGTGTAAGCGTGCTCGCCCTCTCCGTCAGTTCGCTTCGCTCACTGCCACCTCTCCCAAAGGGAGAGGCCTTGGCAAAAAGATAAACTTTGCGTGGACTGCCAAGGGCTCCCACTTTGGGGGAGCTGCCGAGCAAAGCGAGGCTGAGAGGGCGAGGCTGTTTTCCGAGAAAAAAATCCCTTTCCTGTACAAAAGAGAGGGTCAAACCCTACGGAGGAACAAATGGAAGAAGATTATGTGATGATACCGGGCAGCGGAACCAAAAAGATCATCCGCGATGTCAAAAAGGAGATCGAGACGGCCTTCCTGGATTATTCCATGTCGGTCATCGTGTCCCGCGCCCTGCCCGATGTGCGGGACGGCTTGAAGCCCGTCCACCGCCGCATTCTGTACACCATGCATGAGCGCGGCAACGACCCCAGCCATGCATACCGCAAATCCGCCGATACCGTCGGTGCGGTGCTGGGCTCTTACCACCCCCACGGCGATGCATCGGTCTACGATGCCATGGTACGTCTGGCACAGGACTTCTCGCTGCGCTATCCGCTGGTGGATGGTCAGGGTAACTTTGGTTCTGTGGACGGCGACCCCCCGGCTGCTTACCGTTACACCGAGGCCCGCATGAGCCGCATGGCGGTGGAAATGCTGACCGATATCGAGAAGGATACCATCGACTGGGACCCCAACTTTGACGAGACCAAAAAGGAGCCCAGCGTGCTGCCCTGCCGCTTCCCGAACCTGCTGGTCAACGGCAGTCAGGGCATCGCAGTCGGTATGGCCACCAACATCCCGCCCCACAACCTGAGCGAAGTCATTGACGGCTGCATCGCCTATATCGATGACCCGGACATCGACCTGCCCGGCCTGATGGAGCACATCAAGGGCCCGGACTTCCCCACTGCCGGCATCATCATGGGCCGCAGCGGCATCCGCGCCGCCTACGCCACCGGCCGCGGTAAGATCACCCTGCGCGGCCGCGCCACCATTGAGGAGACCAAGAACGGCCGCACCCAGATCGTGATCACCGAGATCCCCTATATGGTCAACAAGGCGCGTCTCATCGAGCACATGGCAGACCTTGTCAAGGAAAAGCGCATCGAGGGCATTACCGGCCTGAACGATGAGACCAACCGCAAGGGGATGCGCATCGTGGTGGACATCCGCAAGGACGCCAATGCACAGGTCATCCTGAACCAGCTGTACCAGTACACCCAGCTGCAGGACACCGTGGGCGTCATTATGCTGGCCATCGACCATAAGGTGCCCAAGGTGCTCACCCTGAAGCAGATGCTGCAGAAGTATGTGGAGTTTCAGGATGAGGTGGTGCGCCGCCGCACCCAGTACGACCTGAAAAAGGCCAAGGAGCGCGCCCACATTCTGGAAGGCCTGAAGAAGGCTACCGACATCGTGGACGAACTGATCGCTACCATCCGCGCCTGCAAGGGCGGTATGGCAGAAGCCAAGGCAGCCATCATGGAGCAGTTCGGCTTTGATGACCCGCAGGCAGACGCCATCGTCAAGCTGCAGCTGGGTCGTCTGGCTGGTCTGGAGATCTTGAAGATCGAGGAAGAACTGGCCGGCCTGCGCGCCAAGATCGAGGACTGGGAAGCCATTCTGGCGGATGACGCCCGGGTGCTTGCCATCGTCAAGGATGAGCTGCTGGAAATGAAGAAGCGCTTCGGTGACGAGCGCCGCACCGAGATCCAGTCCGTGACCGGCGAGGTGGATATCGAGGATCTGATCGCCGAGGAGCAGTGCGTCTACACCCTGACCGAGGCCGGTTATATCAAGCGTCAGCTCAAGGCCACTTATCAGGCACAGCGGCGCGGCGGACGCGGCATCTCCGGCATGACCCGCAAGGAAGAGGACATCGTGCAGGAGATGTTCGTAGGCTCCACCCACGACTATGTGCTCTTTGTCACCGACCGGGGCCGCCTGTTCCGCATCAAGGGCTACACTATCGCCGAGGGCAGCCGCACCAGCAAGGGCATGAACATCGTCAACCTGCTGCAGCTGGCGGAGGGCGAAAAGGTCACCAACATGATCTGCCAGAGCAAGGATGCTGAGCAGTCGGGCGGCTATGTGACCATGGTCACCAAGCAGGGTCTGATCAAGCGCACCCCGCTGGAACAGTACGCCAACATCCGCAAGAGCGGCCTGATCGGCATTGCCCTGAACGAGGGCGATGCCTTGGCTTGGACCCGCCTGACCTCCGGCCATGATATGCTCATCGTTGCCACCCGCAACGGTCAGGCCATCCGCTTCAACGAGGAAAACGCCCGCCCGATGGGTCGTAACGGCCACGGCGTGCGTGCCATCCGTCTGGCAGAGGGCGATGAAGTTGTCGGCGTGTGCATCTGCCGCGAGGGCGGCACGGTGCTGACCGTGACCGAGAACGGCAAGGGACGCCGCTCGGATATCGACACCTACCGCATCACCGCCCGCGGCGGCAAGGGCATCCGCAACTACGATGTCAGCCGCGACAAGGTTGCCGCTGTGAAGATCGTGGATGACGTGGACGATGTGCTGCTGAGCAGTCAGGAGGGCATCATCATCCGCCTGCACGCCAACGAGATCCCGCTGCAGAGCCGCTACGGCTCCGGCGTGCGGGTGATGCGTCTGGGCGAGAACGACAAGGTGATGGTGCTGGCACGCACCGACCACGACGACGAAGCACAGACCGAGAAGATCGATGCTTCCGAAGCCGATGCCGAGCCCACCGCCGAGCAGCTGGCCGAGATGGAAGCCGCCGACGCTGCCGCCGCCACCGAAGCCCCGGAGGCAGACCCGGAAGAGAAGGAATAAGGCGCTGAGGGCAGGCCGAAACTCCCTCAGTCAAAACCTGACGGTTTTGCCAGCTCCCTCTGGGAGGGAGCCTCTGGCGAAACCACGCACTTTACGTTTTAAACGGAAACTGTATCGCTATGCCAAAGGCCCCATCTTAGAGGGGGCTGTCGCCGCAGGCGACTGGGGGAGTTTACTTTGCCGCAAACTGTTGTTTCTCCCGCAGCGCCGCGCTTTCATAGAAAGCGGCGCTGCAACTGCCGTTTTCCTCTACGACCCCTTCTGTGAAAATGGGTTTCAGGAAAGTCCGCAGACTTTCCTGAAACCCGAAATTATAAATAATTCTTCCGCTATTGATGTGCAGAGCGCAGCGGAGCACATTAAAAATCGTTTCACCGTCAGGTTTGTCTGGACTTCCCCTTAAAACTGTGCTAGAATAAACGAAATCACAATACCCGTGGGGGAGTAGCAGGCGCTTTGCAGAGCGCAGCAAGTCAACACAATGACCGCTTTCCGGTCTGGCTTGCTTTCATTTGCGAGACTCATGTGTTTTGGTGCGTGTTTGCTGCGCCCGTGCACATGGAGTGGATCTCAAAAAATCACCCGGTCCCGGACGTACAACGCGCCCGGGGCCGGGTTTTGTTTTGGTTTGGATTACGGTCAACAAACAGGAGGCAGACAGAATGGAATGGAGTTTTGTATTTTTCCTCAACAGCGTTTTGCTGGGCGTGGGGCTTGCGATGGATGCGTTTTCGGTGTCCATGGCAAACGGCCTGCACGACCCTAAAATGAACAAGGGCACGATGTGCAAAATTGCGGGCACTTTTGGCATTTTTCAGGCCGCAATGCCCATGATCGGCTGGGTGTGCGTGCATACCATCGTGGAGCTGTTCTCGTCCTTTGAGACCCTGATCCCGTGGATCGCGCTGGCGCTGCTGAGCTACATCGGCGGCAAGATGCTGATGGACGGTATCCACGGCGAGGAAGCCGAGGAAGCGGCAGAGCTCAGCGCCGGGGCGCTGTTCATGCAGGGTGTCGCCACCAGCATTGATGCTCTCTCGGTGGGCTTTACCATCTCGGAATACGGCTGGCTGATGGCGCTCACCGCTGCTATCATCATCGCGGTGGTCACCTTCATCCTCTGCATGGCGGGTCTGCGCATCGGCAAAAAGTTCGGCACACAGCTTTCCGGCAAGGCCAATATTCTGGGCGGTGTCATCCTTATCGGCATCGGACTGGAAATTTTCATCACCGGGGTGTTCTGAAGAATAAGGGGTCTGCATAGAATTACTTTTTCGGTCAGCAAGGTAAAATGCAGGATCAGAATGCCAATTTTTTAAGCCGTTTTTTAAACAAAATTACAAAAAATAGAAAGGTGCTTGACAAGTCCGTTTGAGAGAACTAAGCTAAGGGCACAAATAGAAACATTCAGGGGTTCGTTTCTGTTTGAATCTTCAAACCAAAAACAGGAGGAACATCAAGATGAGATTGTCCAAGAAAATTGCAGCCGTTGCATTGGCAGCAGTCATGTCTGTTTCATTGCTGACGGCCTGCGGCGGCACCGATGCACCCAGTTCCAGCAATCCTGGCAGCAGCTCCAGCTCCAGCAGCTCCAGCGCTGACAGCAGTTCCAGCTCCAGCAGCTCCAGCTCCAGCAGCTCCAGCAGCAGCTCCAGCAGCTCCAGCTCCGGCAGCACCGAGGACAAGGAAGAAAACGTTGCTTACAAGAACAGCCGGACGGCAAAATTCTACCAGAAACTTGGCACCAGCTATACCTTGGGCGCAAAACTGGATGCTGTTGGGAATGGTCAGAGCGCGACTGCCGATATGCTGGTTGTGACCAATGGCAGCCGTACTTATCAGCAGGCTACGACCCGGAGCAATGGAGCGACAGAAAGCCAGACCGTGCTTGTTGATCTGACAAAGCAGAAAGGGTGGGCTCTTCTTCCTGATGAAAGCGTGAAAGATCAGGGCAAGCTTGGCTATTGCTATTCTGCTACGATCAGTGGTACTTCGATAGGCAGCGGTATTCCCGGCAATGTTATGCCGATCGAAGGTCTCAAGTTCAAGCAGGAAACGAAGGGCAATTATTACATTGAGACCCAGACCTATGAACTGCCCACCGAAGAGGGAAAATTGAAAATGGTCATTGCCTATTACTATGAAGGCAACAGCATCACGCCGAAGTATACAGAGGTAAAAGAATATCTTAACGGCGAGGAACTTGTAACGATGCGCATGACCTTCACCCGTATCGAGTACAAGGCAGATGCAAAGTATCTGGACTTTGAGACGATCCTGAATCAGTATATCGATATCACTGATCAGATCAACCCGAGCACCGTTCAGGCTCTGGAGCCCAGCATTGCAGGCCTAACCATCGGCTAAGATACATTTCCCCGAGAAAACCATAAACAAAAACGAGAGCCTCCCGGCACGCCGGGAGGCTCTCGTTTCTTTGTTCCCCGTGGAACAATTTTGCGTTATTTTACGGTCTCCGGCTCAAAAAAGTCGGCGTATTCCTTGGTCAGCTTGCTGCCAAGGCGGCGGATACCGCCGTATAGGTGCCGCTCCACCAGCGGCTCAAAGGCGGCAAGGTCGCACCGCTCGATGGCGTTCAGCAGGTTGCGGTGGTCGGCGATCACCTCGTCCAACCCGCCGGTGGTCATGGTGTCCAGCATACGGAAACGGCTGTAATCGGCGTGGGCGTTCTGCAGGGTGCTCCACAGGTACATCTTGTCCATGGCAGAAAACCACGTCTCGTGCAGGCGGCAGTCGGCTTCGTACAGCTTGTTGAAGTCCGGGCTCTCGACATGGGCAAGGGCTTCGTACGCGTCCACCCGCGCACGGATCTGCGCCCGCTGCGCCGGGGTGGCGATGGGGGCAAAATCGCGCAGGATGCGCCCCTCCACAGCGGTGCGCTCGTAGATCAGCTCGTCCACGATGCGCCGGTTCAGCCGGGTGACGGTGGTGCCCTTGTAGGGCACGATGCGCACCAGTCCATTTTCCTGCAGTTTTTGCAGCACCACCCGGATCATGGAGCGCGGCGCACCGAACCGGGTGCACAGCGGATTCTCACTCAGCGCAGAGCCGGGACGGACGGTCAGATCGATGATCTCCCGCTCCAGCACGGCGTAAATTTCGGCATCAGTCTTGTATTGCTGTTCCATATCACTCACCTAATTCCAAAAACTCCTTCCACGGTGCGGCGGCGGGCAGGGGCAGAGAAAAGGCCATGGGCTTGCCGGTGTCCGGGTGCACAAAGCGCAGGCCGCAGCTTTGCAGGGCGATGCTGCCCTTCTGGCGGCTGCCGTATTTGCCGTCGCCGTACAGCGGGTGCCTGCGGCTGGCAAACTGCACCCGGATCTGATGGGTGCGCCCGGTGTGCAGGGTGATCTCGGCAAGGCTGTTTTCCCCTGCCGTGGCAAGGATGCGGTATTCCAGCACCGCTTCCCGCACCCCCTTGCGGGGACGGCTGACCGGGAACACCCTGCCCTTGCGGCTGTCCTTGAACAGGTAGTCCCGCAGCACTCCTGCGGCGGGCAGCTGCGCGTCCGGCGCACCGGCGAGGACCGCGCGGTATTGCTTGACGAACTGCGGCGCGGCGGCTTTGCCCTCGGCGCGGCCGTCCTGCACGGCGTAGGCGTCCTGACTTTGGGTGACCTGACGGCTCAGGGCGGCGGCAGCTGCCGGGGTGCGGGCATAGACCATCAGCCCGGACACACCGGTGTCCAACCGGTGCACCACCCCCACAAAGGCATCGGGTGCGTTCCAGTGCGCCCGCAGCGCGGCGGGCACGCCCTCCTCGCTGGAAAGCCCGGCAGGCTTGTCCAGTACCACAAGGGCGGCGTCCTCGTATAAGATCACAGCTTGCCCTCGGCCAGCAGAGCCTTCAGCTTCAGGATGCCCGCAATGGTCTTGCCGTCCTTGATCTCGCCGCTCATGACCATCTGGTAGGCCTTTTCCAGCGGCACACGGTCGGGGGTCAGGAACTCGTCCGCATCAAGGTGCATTTTGGTCTCGTGCAGACCGGTGGCTACCCATGTGTAGATGACCTCGGTATCGTAGCCCACAGTGGGGTAGAACTCGCCCAGCGAGATGTAGTTGTCGGCGGTCAGACCGCACTCCTCTTCCAGTTCCCGCTTGGCGGCTTCAAAGGGGTCCTCGCCCTTTTCCAGCTTACCGGCGGGCAGCTCCCACAGCTGCTGCTGCATGGCATAGCGGAACTGCCGCACCATGCAGATGGTGCCGTCTGCAAAATAAGGCAGGATGCAGGCACCGCCGTGGTGATGCACCACCTCGCGGGTAGCGGTCTTGCCGTTTTCCAGCAGTGCGGTGTCCTTGGTCAGGGTGATGACCCGCCCCTCGAACAGGGTCTCGCTGGAGAGAGTTTTTTCAAAGTGTACGGTATCGTTCATTTGTTTTACGCCCCTTTTCCGGCGCAGCGCCGGTTTTATGCTCTCAGTTTACGGCAAAGTGCGGTTTGTTGTCAATAAAGATATGATAAATACAAGAGGGCGGGACGATTTGAAATGCGCTCCGCGTTCGCTTTGCGCATATTCAGCGGAAAGGATGTTTATAATTTCGCAATTCTGGAAAATCTGCGGATTTTCCAGAATTGCCTTTTCACGGGAGGGGGCGTAACGGGAAACGGCAGCTGCTGCGCTTGCTCCCCGGGGGGGGGGAGCTGTCGCGCAGCGACTGAGGGGCTATAAATGGAGAAGCGAAAAAAGCGTTAAAGCGATAGCGCC
>ERZ1673752.2490-NODE-2490-length-20364-cov-9.948643_pt1 | contig 20364 bp, 10 predicted proteins | sample MGYA00580195_ERZ1673752 | MGnify/ENA primary metagenome ERZ1673752 (study PRJEB41218, sample SAMN15661744) | gut metagenome | host: Homo sapiens | place: Canada: London | collected 2015-08-20/2019-03-30 | study: EMG produced TPA metagenomics assembly of...
AGGAGAATAAAAAAGAATGGAAGATAATATTTTTGACAAAGTCCACGAAGTGGATTTGGAAAAAACTATGAAAGAATCTTACATCGACTATGCCATGAGTGTTATCGCTTCACGAGCTCTGCCTGATGTAAGAGACGGCTTAAAGCCGGTACAGCGCCGAGTGCTGTATTCCATGATCGAGCTGAATAATGGTCCTGACAAGCCCCACAGAAAATGTGCGCGTATTGTCGGTGATACAATGGGTAAATATCATCCGCATGGTGACAGCTCCATCTATGGTGCACTTGTAAATATGGCGCAGGAATGGTCAACAAGATATCCGCTTGTTGACGGACATGGAAACTTCGGTTCTGTAGATGGTGACGGTGCAGCTGCCATGCGATACACAGAGGCACGTCTCAGCAAGATTTCCATGGAGATGCTTGCAGACATTAATAAAGACACTGTTGATTTTCAGCCGAACTTTGATGAGACGGAACGTGAACCGGTTGTACTTCCGGCACGTTTTCCGAATCTGCTTGTAAACGGTACAACAGGTATTGCCGTAGGTATGGCAACCAATATTCCACCGCATAATCTTCGTGAGACAGTTAATGCCGTTGTAAAAATCATCGACAATATTGTGGAAGAGGACAGAGAGACAGCTATCGAGGAACTTCTTGATATCGTCAAGGGACCGGACTTCCCAACCGGAGCAACTATCCTTGGAACAAGAGGAATCGAGGAAGCATACCGTACAGGACGTGGCAAGATCCGTGTCCGTGCAGTGACCAATATCGAGACTTTACCGAATGGTAAATCACGTATCGTAGTTACAGAGCTTCCGTATCTTGTAAATAAGGCACGTCTGATCGAGAAGATTGCAGATCTTGTCCGGGACAAAAAAATCGATGGAATCACAGACCTGAATGATCATTCCAGCCGTGAGGGGATGCGCATCTGTATTGATCTCCGTAAGGATGCCAATGCCAACGTGGTCCTGAATCTGCTTTATAAACATACACAGCTGCAGGATACTTTTGGTGTGATCATGCTTTCGCTTGTTCCGAATCATGGAAGCATGGAACCAAAGGTTCTGAATCTGAAAGAGATGCTGGAGTATTATCTTGAGCATCAGGAGAACGTAGTTCGCAGAAGGACACAGTATGATCTGAATAAAGCTCAGGAGAGAGCTCATATTTTGGAAGGTTTGCTGAAAGCATTGGATAATATCGATGAGGTAATCCGGATTATCCGTGGTTCCCGCAACGTACAGATCGCGAAACAGGAACTGATCGATCGTTTTGAGCTGACAGATGTTCAGGCTCAGGCTATCGTGGATATGCGTCTCCGTGCACTGACAGGTCTGGAAAGAGAGAAGCTGGAAGCTGAGTATGCAGAGCTTATGGAGAAAATCCGTAAGTTCCAGGCAATCCTTGCTGACCGTAAGCTTCTTCTCCGCGTTATCCGTGAGGAAATCCTGGCTATTGCTGAGAAATATGGCGATGACAGAAAGACTTCTATTGGATACGATGTATATGATATTTCCACAGAGGATCTGATCCCGAGAGAGAATACAGTTATTACAATGACCAAACTTGGTTATATCAAGCGTATGACTGTAGATAATTTCCGCAGCCAGAACCGCGGCGGCAGAGGAATCAAGGGAATGCAGACGATTGATGATGACTACATCGAAGAGCTTCTGATGACAACAACTCATCATTATCTGATGTTCTTTACCAATACAGGCCGTGTTTACAGATTGAAGGCATATGAGATTCCGGAAGCCGGTCGTACAGCGAGAGGAACAGCGATCATCAATCTTCTGCAGCTTGCCCCGGGTGAGAAGATCACTGCAGTGATCCCTCTTCGTAAGTATGAAGAAGGCCATTATCTGATGATGGCAACCAAGAAGGGCCTTGTAAAGAAAACTCCGATCAAGGATTACGAGAATGTCCGTAAGACAGGTCTTACAGCTATTGTTCTTCGTGATGATGATGAACTGATCGAGGTTAAGTCAACAGATAATAATAAAGATATCATTCTTGTTACCAAGGACGGACAGTGTATCCGCTTTAAGGAGACCGATGTCCGAAGTACAGGACGTGCATCTATGGGTGTAAGAGGTATGAACCTTGGTGATGGTGATGAAATTGTTGCAATGCAGCTGAATACACAGGGTGATTATCTGCTGGTAGCATCTGAGAACGGAATGGGCAAACGTACAGCAATGAACGAATTTGTTGTCCAGAACCGTGGCGGAAAAGGTGTGAAGTGCTACAAGATCACAGAGAAGACAGGAAATGTAGTCGGTGCCAAGGCTGTTAATGAAGAGAATGAGATCATGATGATCACAACAGAAGGTATCATTATCCGTCTGCAGTGTGCAGATATCTCCATTCTCGGCAGAATTACATCCGGTGTGAAGATGATCAATCTTACAGATGGCGTGACAGTTGCAAGCATTGCAAAAGTAAGAGATAAAGATCCGGAAGCAGATACGAAGGATAATATCGAAGCAGCAGATAATGAAGAGTCCGCAGATGAAGCTGTATCAGGCAGCAAGGAAGAATAAGGTCGAGGATGAGTCATGGCGACAACAACAAAGAAAAAACGCAGAAAAAAATCTGTGAAAAAACTGAGATATTCTAATAAGAATCTGAATTTTGTCCATATCGTAACGCTGGCAGGAATCATTTTGATCCTGCTGGTGATCATCCTTGCAGCGCGGAGCTGCGGTGGCATCAGCCACAGAAGCCCTGAGGGAGTTGTGAAGGGTTACATTAAAGCGGCTGTTGCAGGTAAGGACAAAAAGATGCAGGAATGCTACAGTGCGGATAAAGTGTCAGATGAGGCAAAAACAGAGATTTCATCCACGATCAAATATTTCCAGGCTCACGGAGCGAAAGATGTAAATATTGAAAGTTGTGAGACAATCTCTGAGAGTAAGAATTATTCTTATGTATATATTCGCTATAATCTTGTTTTGCAGAATGATCAGGAATATCCGTGTATCAGTACTTATCTTGTAAAAGTACAGGATAAGAAATATTATCTGTATTCACCGTCCGATATTTCCGATAAGATCAGCAAGCAGGCAGCGGCTGATTATCAGAAATTTATGACAACGAAGACTTATACAGATTATACCAAGGCTTATGAAGTCTTTCTGAAAAAGAATCCGGGTTATGAGGATAAGATCGCATCGAAACTCAATGGATAAAATGGCAGGAGGACATAAGTTATGAATAGAATTTTGCTGATGGTATTCAGAAATCTTATTTTTGTTCCCTACTGGTGGATCAGGCTTTGCTGGTATGCAGCGCATACAGATGATTATCCGGAAAAGAAAAAATATGCGTTTCTGAAACATGTAGATGATTATGCGATTAAGGGCGGCAACATTCACATTGATGTGCATGGTGCGGAGAACATCCCCAGGGAAAACGGATTTATGTTTTTTCCGAATCATCAGGGGTTGTTTGATGTACTTGCGATCATCAAGGCCTGCCCGGTTCCTTTCTCAGTGGTAGCTAAGAAAGAAGTAGCGGATATTCCGTTTTTGAAGCAGGTTTTTGCCTGTATGAAGGCTTTTATCATTGACAGAGAAGACCTGAAGCAGTCCATGCAGGTGATCGTCAATGTGATCCGTGAGGTGAAGGCAGGACGGAATTATCTGATTTTCCCGGAGGGAACACGAAGCAAGAATGGAAATCATCCCGGAACATTTAAAGGCGGCAGCTTTAAGACAGCTACCAAGACCAAATGCCCGATTGTTCCTGTTGCGTTGATCGATTCCTTTAAAGCTTTTGATACCGGCTCCACTGAACATATCACTGTGCAGGTGCATATCCTTCCTCCTATGTATTATGAGGAATATAAAGATATGCATACGACAGAGATCGCTGAGGAAGTGAAGAGACGGATCGAGAAGACTATCGAAGAGAATATTTAACCGAATGCGGATTGCAAATATCCGCTTAATAAAAAGCTCTTATTAAAACTGGTATTTTTGAACCAGGGATAATAAGAGCTTTTTTCGTGGAATAAATAGTTTTTATAAATAAAAGAGTAGAGTATAATAGGAAAATAAAGAGACAGACCGTAAAGCAAATAAAAAGTTGGTCTGTGCAATAAATAAAAAGGCAGGAAAGAGAAATGACAAAGAAAAATAAAAAAATTCAGTGGGATCTTTTGCCAGGAATGTTTATGATGATTTTTCTGCCATTGGTGGCAAAAGGACAGAAAGTACAGGTGGATCTGGGAAAATATTCATGGTTTCCGGATGGAGATTTTCAGTATGATTTCTTTATGTATTGGAAAAGTATTGTATTTTTGATCCTGGCAGCAGGGATGATTCTGGTGCTGATCGACAGATGTGTGATTCGGGGGTTTTCTGTAAAACAATGGAAATATTTTATGCCGTTGTTGGTGCATGCAGGCCTGGTGATCTTGTCAGCTGCTTTATCTGTCGACAAAACATTGTCCTTAAAAGGAATGTGGCAGCAGTATGAGTCAATGTGGATTCTTCTGGGGTACATAGTGGTAGTTTTTTACTGTGCACAGGTGGTAGAAACTATGAAGGATGTGAGAACTATGTTGTGGTCGGCAGCAGTCGGTGCAGTGCTGCCTGGTATCATAGGCCTTACCCAGATTGCAGGAAAAGACTTTTTTTATACAGGAATTGGAAAATGGATTTTGTCAGCAGGAATGGATACTGATGCAAAAGAGGCTATGCAGTATCTGTATTCAGGAAGTGGAAATACAAAAGCTTATATGACACTTTATGCACCCAATTATGCAGGAGTATATATTGTACTGATTTTGCCGGTAATAGTGGTTTTGACAGTTACAGCAGTTTCAAAGGCGGCAAAAATATTTGGATGTATTTTAAGTGCGATTCTGTGTGTTTGTTTATACGGAAGCGGATCGAAGACTGGATTGATAGTAAGCGGAATAATGGCAATTACAGCAGCTGTTTTTCGGCAGATGAGAAAAAATAAGAAGAGATTTTATACAGGGTTGGGTTTTACTTTTGTAATAGTATTTCTGATAATTACCGGATGTGATTTTGCCAGTGGACATACTGTGATAAACAGCATAAAGGAGAGCTTTCACAGAGAAACTTATGATATGGAGGCCATTCAGCCGGGAAAAAATGGCGTTACAGTAAACTATAAGAACAACACCCTGGAACTGATACCGGAAACAACAGAAATGGGGCAAACACTTACAGGTATTTTAAATCAAAAAGACAATTTGCTGGCTGTATGGGACACAGACAGCCAATGTTTCCGGTTCAGAGATACAGTTTATGAAGATCTGGAATTTGATGCCTATGCTCAGGATCAGACAGATTATCTTATCATCCGGCAGGGCGAAATTACATGGAATTTTTTGAAAGAGCAGGATTCTGAAAAATATGTTTATCTTAATCAGTATGGCAAAGACGATGAAATTGTGAATGCGCCAGCTATATTAAAAGGATATGAGAGAGCGTTTTCTGACAGAGGATATATCTGGGGAAGAACTATCCCTTTGATTGCAAAACATCTGTTATGGGGAAGCGGGCCGGATACTTTTGCAGTGGAATTTCCGCAGACAGATTATGTGATGAAAGCAAATACCAGCCTGAATATGTATCAGCAACTTCCAACAAAAGCACATAATATGTATTTTCAGTCAGCATTGCAGACAGGTGTGCTTTCTGCTTTATGTCTGATCGTGTTCTGGATGCGTTATATGATCCGTTTTATAAAAAAATTCCGTAAAAATTTCAGACAGGAAAAAAATCGATTCTGTAATCTTGCAGGTTTGGGTATTTTTCTGGGAATTACAGGGTTCCTGTTAATGGGAATCATGAACGATTCAAACCTTGCCACAGCACCTGTTTTCTGGTGTTTGCTGGGTACGGGAATCGCTGTGGATTTAGCTGCATAATTAGTAGAAAATCCGGCATAACTTGCACAGTGCGTCAATAAAGGAAAGGGTATAATTATACATATAATTACAAAAGCAGGGAGGAAAAATGGTATGAAAAGAAAACGTCTGGCATTGTTACTGGCAGCTGCATTAACGATCACCAGTGCAGATGGAACAGCATTGATGGTAAGAGGCGCAGATTTTTCATCAGAACCTGTGCAGGAAGAAATGGAAGTGCAGTCTGATGAGAGTGCAGCAGAAGTAAGCGGAGAAAGCTCTGGAGATAATTCAGAAGAAGTATTTGAATCGGAATCAGTGGATGGAACGGAGCAGGGCGCAGAAGATCTGGAGATTGGTACTGAAGAGACTGATAATGCATCGGTTGATAAGGGAGAGACGGAACCTGAGGAACTTTTGCAGCAGGATATGGAAGGTGATGCTGAGAACGGAAATGTAGCTGAAGAAGAATTTGATGCAGGCGAAGAATCAGATTTTAGTTCTGGAGAAGATTCGGCAGCAGAAGCATCTGCATCTAAATCGATTATTCCTGGTAATGTGAAGAAGATAGCGTTGAATAAGAGCTATTCAGTGAAAATCACTAAAAAGACCAAAGAGGTATGGTTTGCGTATACAGCTACAGCAGACGGGGATTATGCGTTTTCTTCGGATGGAAATGGTGAGTATGGATATGTAGGGTATTGCTATGATAATTCCAAGGTGCCTAATATGATAGGTACATATTTTGTGAAAACTAATAAGAATTTCTGGATTAGGGTTCATATGAAAAAGGGAAAAACATATTATTTGCGTGCGAGTATGAAGAATTTGGATGAAACAGGTATTTTTAAGATAAAAGTAGAAAAGCTTATAACTCCAAGTTCAGTGCAGGTAAATACATCTGGAATTGCAAAAAAAGAATTCATGGAAGGTATTGAGGATTGTCTGATGACAGGTCTGAAACTGACTTTGAAATATGAAAAGGGAAATGCTGATCAGATACTTACGTTTAATGATAGTACAGAGAAGCAAGTTCTCAAAGATTCTTATGGAAATACATTTACATATAAATTTTTAAGATTGGAAGATGGTGAAGAAACACATAGTTACCTGGAGGCAGGAAAATATGAACTGATTATTTGGAGTAGTGCAATAGAACATCCAATACATACGGGTTATATTATTAAAGTTAACGATTTGAAAAAGCTTCCTACATTACATATCGGAAAGAATAATCAGATAGAAAGTCCGACAAACAGGCGTAAGTGGTATAGATTTACACCTGATAAATCAGCAACTTACCGATTTTCACCAGTAGCAAATATTGAGATAAGACACGAGGACAAGGATCCGGACAATGATAGTTACGTATGGGAATATGGGGATAGTGATAAAATTGGCGAGTATTCAATTTTTTTAGAGAAAGATGTGGTTTATTATATTGGCTTTTATGGAGATCGAAAAACAAAGGACAATAAAAAGATTACAAAATGGAATACATCCATTGAAACTAAAGCTAATGTCTCATCTCTTAAATTATCACAAAAATCCATGGTATTTACTGAGGGACTGGACATTGTCAATTATTTTACCCCGGCAGGAAAACTGACAATTAATCATGATGATGGAAGAAAGGCAGAAACTCATGAGGTGATTATTGGAAAACGTTGTCTGGATAATGACAGGCATGGTATGTGGCCTAAAATCATAGATAGTTCAGGTAAGGAAATTTCCCTGGAAGCCTGGGAAAAATTATCACCAGGAACATATAAATTAAGTTATGTTTGGCAGTTGGGGAATACCAGTCTTGTTATTGAAAGTAATGCTATTACAATAACAATACAGAAAAAGGTAAACTTTGATAGTTATCCAAAACTTAAAGTTGGAAAGAATACTGTAGCGACGACTCATGAGGAGTATATTTCGGATTATGAAGGTGGATTTATAAGGAATTGGTATGCTTTTAAGGTTGATAAAAAAGATCTTTATGATATTGAAGATAACGGATTAATGTCAATGCATTGGAAAAAAATTGATGTTAATGGAAAGGCAAAAGATTACAAGCCGAAATGGAAAGGAAAAGGTTTTGAATTTGAAGCCGGAAATTATCTTGCGTACTGGGGCGGATATGGAAAAACTACAAATATAACTGTAAATATCAAACGAATACACACTTGGGATAAAGGAAAGATAACAAAGAAAGCCACTTGTAAAGAGAACGGTGTAAAAACTTTTACCTGCCAAACCTGTGGAGGAAAGAAAACTCAGTCTATTCCAAAGACAACAACTCACAAATTTGGAAAATGGACAAAAGTTTCCGATGCGACAGTATTTGCGAAGCAAAAACAGAAACGTACCTGTTCTGTCTGCGGCAAAGCAGAAACCAGGGAATATGGAAACAAACTGAAAGCGACAATTAAATTAAATGTAAAATCAATCACCCTTCAGCAGGGCCAGACAACAAAAGCTGTTAAAGTTACAATGGCTAAAGGGGATTCTGTAAAATCCTGGATATCTTCAAACAAAAATATCGTGACCGTTGATAAGGATGGAACGATCAAGGCACAGAAGAAAAATGGAACAGCAAAAATTACTGTCACATTAAAGAGTGGTGTGAAAGCCACACTGACAGTTAAGGTACAGGCTAAAGTTCAGAGCAAATCATCACAGAAGTAAATGAAATGTGATAAAATTTAATATAATAAGTGAACAGGCCGGAGTCTCATTTTGGATTCCGGCTTGTTTTTGTCGGATTTTGATAGGGAGAATAACTGTGGAATTTTTGCACAATTAGCATAAAAACAAGCATTTTTTTCGTGAATTAACAGTGGAAGAGTGGAAAAAGTAATAGTATAATTATTTATATAATTTATATATGACAGGGAGGAAAAAAGTATGAAACGCAAACGTCTGGCATTGCTGCTGGCAGCTGCATTGACAGTTACCAGTGTAGACGGAACTGTTTTTTCGGTAAGCGGAGCAGATTTTTCGTCAGAGCCTGTGCAGGAAGAAGTAGAAACTCAGGCTGATGAAGGAACAGCAGAAGCGACTGAAGAGGGGGCAGAGGACAATTCAGTGGAGGATGTGTTCGATTCGGAGGTACAGGACACAGCGGAGTCAGGAGAGCCAGCAGCAGAAGACTCAGTGACAGAAGAAGATCCGGAAACTGAATCCCCAGAGGAACTTTCACAACCGGAGTCAGAAACAGATTCAGAAGATGGAGCAGAAGTTCAGGAACTGAATCCAGAAGAATCTGATTTCAGTGCAGGTGATGATTTTGCTGCGGAAGCAGAGGTTCCATCATCTATCATTCCCAGTACAGTGCAAAAACTGGAAGTGAATAAAAGCTATTCTGTGAATATTGATGAGGGCGGAAAAGAAGCATGGTATTCCTTTACTGCACCGGCAGAAGGAAATTATGTGTTTACTTCTGAAGGTGATTACGATACTTATGGATACTGTTATGACAGTGCTAATGTAACAGATAAAGAGAATTGTCTTGTCAGTGATGATGAAAGCGGAGACGATAGCAATTTCTGTATGAATATCCATATGACAAAAGGAAAAACATATTATTTTTGTGCACAGTTATATGATTCAGATGAAACAGGCAGTTTTACGGTAAAATTTACGAAAACTACAGACCCGACTTCTGTACAGGTAAATACAGCTGGTATTGTTCAGAAAGAATTTAAGGCAAATTTTGAAGAGTGCCAGGTAAATGGTCTGAAACTGACTGCAAAATATGGAACCGGAAAAGCAGATCAGACACTTACGTTCAATGGCAGAAACAGCATCAGAGACACCTACGGAAATGAATTTACATATAAATTTGTTGAAATGCAGGGAAATCAGGAAACAGAATTCTGGTATGGTGTGCAGACATTGTATGAGGGAACTTATAAATTGATACTTCTCTGCAATGGTAAGCGGATTAGCACCGATACCAGTTATGCCATTAAGGTTTCTGCATCTAAAAGTTTTACAGCACTTCATGTAGGAAACGATAATCAGATAGAAAGCTTGGAGGGAATGTATAAATGGTATACGTTTACTGCTCCGGCAACAGCGGAATATCGAATTTCTCCAATAAGTAGCCTTGAGGTAAGAGAGAAAACTGAATACGGATGGGATATTGTTTATGGAGATGGAACTGAAATTGGAGCTGATACTTTTTCATTAGAAAAAGGTAAAGTTTATTATTTGGGCTTTAGTGGAGCACGCCAGACAGATGATAATAAAACCATCACTAAGTGGAATGTATCTGTTAAGGCGAAAGCACAGATCAAGTCACTTGTATTTTCAGAAAAATCCTTGGTATTTACAGCGGGAATAGATACAGTTGGACAATGGACACCAGCAGGAAAACTAACAGTTAATTATAATGATGGAAGCAAGGCAGATATTCTCAATGTAAAAATCGGAAGAGAGGTTACGGATCGCGAAGGAAATGAAATTATTGCAAAAGTTACGGATAGCTCCGGTAAGGAAGTTTTATGGCTTGACGAAGATACTTATGATGAGCTTTATTTGTCAGAAGGAACCTATAAATTATCTTATACTTACCAGAAAAACGGGGCTGTTGTAACAACAGGTGAGATTCCATTGACTGTACAGAAAAAAGCTGATCTTAATAAATATCCAAAACTTGTAGAGGGAAAAAATTCTGTTGCAATGTGCCATGATTCCTATGATCCAGATGATCCACATACATGGTATGCTTTTAAAGTCGGAAAGAGCGGAGTTTACACTTTTGGTTACGACGATGATGAAGAGCGGGAGATTTCCTGGAGAAAAATTGATTCCAATGGTAATGTACAGAAATATGATCCCAAATGGACAGGTAAAGGTTATAAATTTGATGCTGGAAATTATCTTGGAAGCTGGTTCTGCTATAAAGATGACGGCCAAAACAGTGAGACTGTAAATATTAAACGTATTCCGTCTGTAACATCTGTAAAAGTAAAATCCTACAGCCCAAAAGATATGACTTTTGTGGAAAAATCAGAAATTCCATATCTGAAAGAAGTTACAGCAGTAATTACTTATGACGATGGAACAACCAAAGAAAAAGATCTGCTTGACAGTGATGACGAATATACAGGATATGTTAATTATCAATTTGCTAAAAGCAAAGACAAGAACGGAAAGTATACCTATCTTGAGCCTGATGATAATCTTGCGGCAGGAAATTATGTATACAGAGTGTCTGTAAATGATGTGTATGCAGCAGATATTCCGGTTAAAATAGTTACTCCTGATAAAGTTGTAAAGAGTACAATAACATCTTCAACAACAAGTATTAAAAATCAGAACAAATTAGTTCTGAAATACAAAGCACCGGCAGATGGACGTTATGAGTTGGAAACCAATGTTCCTGTAACTGATTTTAAGATCAGTGCAGCGAAAGACAGCGGACCAAAAGACTGTGTTATTGAGAATTACAGATTTTATGCGGATCTTAAAAAAGGTGTAGAGTATTATATTTACGTGGCAGCAGATGAATATTGCCCGGAACTGAAAGTGACAGTTTCTTCAGTGACACGTCCTACATCCATGGCAACAACAGCATTAAAGAAAAACTATGTTGCAGGTGTGGATTACTTTTCAGAAGAAGACATGCAGACAACTGTAAACTATGGAAAGAATAAATCCAGAACAGTAAAAGGTTCAGATCTTGTTAATGGATATTATCTTCATTACAGTGTGAAGAACAGCAGCGGTAAAGAATACGAGATTGATGAGCCATTATCAGTGGGTACATGGAAAGTTACACCTTATCTTAGTGCGAGTATCCAGACAGGAAGTGCAATCGCAGTAGAAATGTCTAAGATTCCGGTTACTTCTGCAACTGTTACAGCGAAAAAGCTGGATTTGAAGAGTGTAACAGCACTGAAAGAAAATACGTGGACAAATATAGGAAATACAACTGATACAAGAAAACAGTATGCATTTACTGCTCCAAAAGATGGAACTTATACATATGAATGTGATAGCAAGGCAAACAAAGGGTATGTACATTTTTATACAGATGGTAAGCAAGGATACGTTTATCAGGGAAAAAGTGTTGATCTGAAAAAAGGAGAAACTTGTCTTGTTGCTGCTTATTCTGTAGCTGATTTTAAAATTAAAATCAAAAATATAGCGTATACAGGAACTGCAGAAGAAGTAAAGAGTATTAATCTGACCGATGGAATGGAAAAAGGTATTTCCTATAAGGGCAAAGATATTCCGTGTACATTTACTCCTGGTCAGACGGGATATTATGTAATGGAATCTTCTTCTTTAAATGGGCAGTTTATGGATACTTACGTAACGTTGTTATGTGGTAATGAAGAAATTGCAGAAGATGATGAAAGTGGAGAGTCTGGAAATTTCAGACTTATCTGGAAACTCGAAAAAGGGAAGAAGTACACTTATTTGCCGAGATTATATGGCAGTAATAATGGGGCATTTAAAATCTCTTTCCATAAAATAAATGTTTTATCTGTTAAAGATGTTAAGCTTGTTGCCAAAAAGGGAGTAAAAACGGATCAGATTACATTGCTTGACATCTTGGAAAATTTTTATGATTTACAGGTTATTTATGAAAATGGAACTTCAAAAGTTATAGAATGGGGATCAGATAAAGATAGCTATGGAAATAGTTTTTATAGCGAAGCCAACAGACCAGATTCACATTCAGACAAAGATAAAAAGCTGAATGCTACAATTAGTGTAAGATGTACGACACCTGGACAGAAAGAAAAAACGATCCAGAAGCAGGTAAGTGTTAAAGGAGTTGCTGGCCTGAACGAAATAAAGACAGGAACAAATTACACAATTGGTTTAGGATACAGTAATTATCGTTTTGTACCTGCATCAGACGGAGAGTATGTTCTGACAATAAATGCTGACGATAATATAAAAATATTTTCAAGTGTTTCAGGATTTGAGAGAGTATACGATAATGTGTGGGGAGAAAAATCTGTGCGAGTTACAGATGAAGGTGAAAAGGCATATTCTGTATATCTGAAAGCAGGCAAAACTTACGTTATAAGGAAATATAGCGAAGATGAAAATGCAGTAGGAAAAACCTTCCGTATCCAGAAAGCAAAGAAAACATTAAAGGGTCTGCAGCTGGTTAAAGCACCGGAGAAGACAACCTGTCTTCCGAATGATGTAAATTCTGTTTCCCTGAAAGGACTTCAGGTTAAAGCTCTTTATACAGATGGAACTACAGAAACAGTTACCTATGGAAAAGCAGATTCTTCAGGCAGATATATCCACCATAATGGTGTAAAATGGCTTGATAATGGAAAATGCAGGGCATATGTAGCTCTTGGAAAATATCAGGTAAGTTTTGATTTGAACGCAGAATCCTGGGATAAGGTTCAGACATTAAAAACAGATGTAAAGACTACATTGAATGCAGTACGTGGTGATGTAGTTACTCTGAAATTTGTTTCTAGAAATACCGGACTGTATCAGATCAATGTTGATGGCGGATATGTTCTGAGAGAGGTTAAAGCATCAGATCCGACATACAACAGTAATTATATTAAGGGATATTGCAGTTTGACGGCAGGAAAGACTTATTATATTCATGTTCATGCAACCAAGGCAAATCCTGTTGTGACAGCTGTATGCAAGGATTGTCAGTGGAAAGTAACTACTGATACAAAAGCTACCTGTACCAAGAGTGGAAAGAAAGTTGAGACCTGCCAGAAGCATGGCGAGACAAAAGAGACTGTCAGACCGGCATTAGGACATACCTGGAATAAAGGTGTGATCACAAAGAAAGCAACCTGTAAAGAGGCTGGTGTGAAGACATTTACATGCAGCAGATGCGGAGGCAAGAAGACAGAATCCATAGCAAAGACAACCGAGCATAAGTGGGATAAAGGAAAAGTAACAAAGGCAGCAACCTGTAAAGCAACTGGAGTGAAAACCTACACTTGTACGGTATGCAGAAAAACAAAGACAGAAACTATAGCAAAGACAACAGAGCATAAGTGGGATAAAGGAAAAGTAACAAAGGCAGCAACCTGCAAGGAAGCCGGAGTGAAAACTTATACCTGTACAGTATGCGGAAAGACAAAGACAGAAGTAATAGCAAAAACGACAGAGCATAAGTGGGATAAAGGAAAAGTAACGAAGGCAGCAAGTTGTAAAGCAACCGGAGTAAAAACCTACACCTGTACAGTATGCGGAAAGACAAAAACAGAAACGATTGCAAAATCAACAAAGCATAAATTTGGAAAATGGACAAAAGTTTCTGATGCTACAGTCTTTGCAAAACAGAAACAGAAACGAATCTGCTCTATTTGTGGAAAAACAGAGAAGAGAGATTACGGAAACAAACTTAAGGCAACAATTAAATTAAACATTACTTCCATAACACTTCAGCAGAAGCAGACCACGAAGGCAGTAAAAGTTACCATGGCAAAAGGTGACTCTGTGAAATCCTGGACTTCAAATAATAAAAAGGTAGCGACTGTTGACAAAAATGGAACGATCAAAGCTCAGAAGAAGAATGGAACAGCAAAGATTACAGTTACATTAAAGAGTGGTAAAAAAGCAACAGTAACTGTTAAAGTCCAGAGCAAAAAGATCACTACTTCAAAGATCACTGGCCTGAAATCCAAGGTAATTTTGAAGAAGGGAAAGAAACTTACTCTGAAACCAGTAATCAGTCCTGCTACCAGCCAGGATAAGATTACTTACACAACATCTAAAAATTCTGTTGCAACAGTAAGCAGCAAAGGTGTAATTACAGCAAAGAAAAAAGGTACAGCAAAAATTACTGTAAAATCAGGTAAGAAATCTTATGTGGTTACTGTAACTGTAAAATAAAGGATCTAAAAATAAAATATTAGATACCGAGCAGGGGACTGTCATTTGACAGCCCCCTGTTTTCTTTTTTTAGATTCTTTTATTTGGTGATGATACGGACTTAATTTGGCTAATCATATTTATGATGGAGAAAGAAACGTGAAAAGAAGAACTGAGCAATGAAACGTTTTCACAAAATATCATTGACATTTTATATGATACTTATTATCATATAAATCATATTTAATTACTATGGAATAAGGGAATATCAAGCAACACTTAAAATTGCTGTGAAATTATGTACAGTGATATATGGAAGAAATCTGCAACAGAAGAATCACTTTTGGCAGGTCAGGAGAATTTTTTCAGAGAGGGGAATGGAACATGTCGATCAAGAAAATAGCAGAAAAAGCAGGGGTTTCGCCGGCTACAGTTTCCAGGGTTCTGAATAATCCCAATTATAAGTGTTCCGTTTCAGGGCTTCGGGATAAGATATGGAAAACAGCTATTGAGATGAATTACGTGCCAAATGAGGCCGCCAGAAATCTGAAACGGGGCGTTTCTGCAAAACAGGAGAAGACATGGTATATCAATATTCTGATGACAAGAACCGATTCCTCACAGACCGATCCTTTTTTTTCGGAGCTGCTGCGGGTAATTGAGAGTGAAATCCATGATAAGAACTGTATTCTTTCAAAAGTGTGGTATATGTCGGTGTTCTCCGATGACCGTAAGTGCCGCAGAGAGAATCTGGATCGTCTGATTGACGAAATGTATGGTGAAGTGGAGGGGAAGAGGGACGGTCTGATCATTATCGGAAGATGTAATAAGGAAGCTTTGAAAAAGCTGAATAAAAAATATAAAAGTGTAGTTTCGGTAAACCGCAATTCTACGAATTATGAGGTGGATGAAGTTCTTTGTGATGGAAAAAAGATTGCATCAGCTGCAGTTGAATATCTTATATCTCTTGGACATAAGAATATCGGGTATGTCGGTCAGTGCCACAGCGAAGACCGCTACAATGGATATCTGGAGACTTTGAAACGGCATGATCTGGATGTGATCCCGGAGTATGTGATCGAGACGAAACAGACTGAGGCCGAGGGTTATGAAGCTATGGAAAAATTTCTCCAGTCAGATGATATGCCTACGGGAATCTACTGTGCCAATGATATTTCGGCTATTGGAATGCTGAAGTGTTTAAATAAATTCCGGAACCGGTATTATATGCCTTCTATTATATCCAGTGATGATATCCAGGAAGCGCAGTTTACAAAGCCAATGCTCACAACAGTAAGTCTGCCAAAGGAAGATATGGGAAAATTTGCTTTGTATCTGCTGCTGGACAGACTGAAAGGCGAACATTCCGGCGTGGTCCGGATGGAGCTGGAAGGCAGACTGGTAATCCGAAACAGCTGCAGTAGTGTGGAAGACAGTATGTGGAGCGATTATTGCATCTGATAAATAAGGTGAAAACGTTTTCAGATATTCCTATTTAAATAATAGGAATAATATGGTTTAATGTATTCAATTCAAATAAAGGAGTATATAGATCATGAAAAGAAGACGGATCGCAGGAGTCTGTATCGCACTGGCAGCAGTTGTGTTTGCAGGAACTATTGCAGTATCAGGTAATAATACAAAAGATAAAAATCACGTGGAGATCATTAATGTGTCATATGACCCGACAAGAGAATTTTATGAGTCATATAATAGGATCTTTTCAGAATACTGGAAGGAAAAAACAGGCCAGACAGTTGATGTGATCCAGTCTCATGGCGGTTCCGGCAAGCAGGCACTTGAGATCGCCAACGGACTTCCGGCAGACGTGGCAACACTTGCCCTGGAATATGATATTGATGCGATCCAAAATGCCGGCATGATCGACAGTGGATGGATCAATGAATATCCGGATGACAGTGCTCCGTACACTTCAACCATTGTATTTCTGGTGCGAAAAGGCAATCCAAAGAACATCCATGACTGGGATGATCTGACAAAGAATGGTGTGGGAGTGATTACACCGAATCCGAAAACTTCAGGTGGTGCCCGCTGGAACTACATGGCAGCATGGGCTTATGCCAATGCAAAATATAATGGAAATGAAACAGAGATGAAAGCTTTTATAAAGAAGCTTTATCAGAATGTCCTTGTTCTGGATTCAGGAGCAAGAGGCGCAACAACTTCTTTTGTGGAAAACGGTCAGGGTGATGTGCTGATCGCCTGGGAAAACGAAGCATTTCTTTCTGTGAGGGATAATCCGGATGATTACGAGATCGTAACACCGAGCATCAGTATTCTGGCGCAGCCGTCCGTTGCAGTTGTGGATGAGAATGTGAAAAAGCATGATAACGAAGCTGCGGCGCAGGCCTATCTGAAATATCTGTATTCCGATGAAGCACAGGAGCTGATTGCTGAAAATTATTACAGACCGGTAAAGCAGAAGATTTTGAAAAAACATGCAGATACTTTCAATCTGAAAGTGAAGCTGACAACTATCAAAGATTTCGGCGGCTGGGATGAAGTGCAGAAAAAGCATTTCGCAGATGGCGGAGTGTTTGATGAGATTTATGAGGAATGCGGAAACTGACAGATAAGAATTGCTCTTTGGCGAGGCTGTTAATGGCATGGAAATGCATATAAAAAATGATGATACAGACATAGCAGAAAGAGAAAAGAGGGGAGACAGAAATGAAGAAACAACAGAGTAAACGGGTGATACCAGGCTTTGGACTGACAATGGGAGTGACTTTGGCGATGCTGAGTATCGTAGTTCTGATCCCTCTTGCGTCTTTGGCAGTATATTCGGCGCGGCTGGGTTTTCGGGAATTTATTGAGGTGATCACACGGCCGAGGGTTTTGTCCGGATTCTATGTAAGCTTTATTACCGCATTTGCGGCCACAGTGATCAATGCTATTATGGGCCTGGTCCTTGCGTGGGTGCTGGTAAGATATGATTTTCCGGGAAAAAGGATCATGGATGGAATGATCGAGCTGCCTTTCGCACTGCCGACTGCAGTTGCCGGTATCTCACTGACATCCCTGACATCCGATAAAGGTCTGGTGGGAAGCTTTTTTGCAAATTTCGGTATTAAGATCGCATATACCAGAATCGGTATCACGGTGGCATTGATCTTTGTGGGAATCCCTTTTGTGGTCAGGGCCATTCAGCCGGTTCTGGAGAAGCTGGACGGTTCCTATGAGGAGGCGGCTCGTGTCATGGGTGCAAAGCCATTCACCGTTTTTCGCAGAGTTATTCTTCCTGAGCTTCTGCCGGCAATGCTTTCCGGGGCGGGACTTGCCTTCGGACGTTGCCTGGGAGAATACGGAAGCGTTGTTTTTATCGCAGGAAACAAGCCTTACTATACAGAGATCACGCCGCTGATCATCATGTCAAAGCTTCAGGAGTTTGACTATGAAAGCGCAACAGCTATCGCACTGGTTACACTGGCAGTATCATTTCTGATCCTGTTTGGTGTGAATCTGGTGCAGGCAAGAAATACGAAACGTATCAGAGGGAGGGATGCATAATGGATGAAAAAAAGAAGCAGGCTTCCGGGCCGGTGAAATGGATCCTTATCGGGATTTCCGTGATCTTTCTTTTTGTGATGCTGGTACTGCCTCTGGTGGTTGTTGTAACCCAGGCACTGAGCAAGGGCTGGCAGTGCTATGTGCAGGCGGTGACAGATGAGTACACGCTGAAAGCGCTGAAGCTGACCATTGGGGCGACGGCTGCGGCTGTTGTATGTAACACGATCTTTGGTCTGTGTGCGGCATGGGCAATGACCAGATTTCATTTTCGGGGAAAAAAGCTCCTTACCACTTTGATCGATGTTCCGGTTACAGTATCACCGGTTATCGCAGGTCTTATCTATATCCTGGTTTTTGGAAAGCAGAGTCCTCTTTATTCTGTTCTTGAAAGTGCAGGGATACAGATCGTGTTTGCAGTTCCGGGAATTATCCTAGCGACGATCTTTGTCACGTTTCCATTTGTGTCCAGAGAGATCATACCGGTTCTGGAATCCATAGGGTCCGATGAGGAAGAGGCGGCAGCACTGATGGGAGCAAAAGGCTGGACGATTTTTACCAAGGTGACATTTCCGCATATCAAGTGGGCATTTCTCTATGGTGTTGTGCTGTGTACAGCCAGAGCCATGGGAGAGTTTGGAGCTGTGTCCGTACTGTCCGGACATCTCCGTGGAAAAACAAATACACTTCCGCTTCATGTGGAAATTCTTTATAATGAATTCCAGTATGTTCCGGCATTTGCGGTTTCTTCGATCCTGGTGATCCTGGCGGTGATCCTTCTGATCGCAAGAAATGTTCTGGAGCATAAAGGAAAGGGGGAAAAAGGCGATGTACGTTGAGTTAAAAAATATCAATAAAACATATGGGGATTACAAGGCATCTGACAACGTAAGCTTTGGTATCGAAAAGGGAAAGCTGATCGGTCTCTTAGGACCCAGCGGAAGCGGAAAAACTACGATTCTCCGTATGATCGCCGGTCTGGAGCAGCCGGACAGCGGTGAGATCATCATCGACGGAAGAGTGGTCAATGATGTGCCTGCCAGCGAGCGAGGCATTGGATTTGTGTTCCAGAATTATGCTCTTTTCCGGTATATGACGGTGTATGATAATATTGCATTTGGCCTGAAGGTACAGAAGGCGGACAAGAAGTATATTAAGCAGAGGGTTATGGAACTGGTAGAGCTGATCGGGCTGAAGGGCCTGGAGAAAAGATATCCGAGTCAGCTGTCCGGTGGTCAGAGACAGCGAGTTGCTTTTGCCCGGGCTCTGGCTCCGAATCCGCAGCTTCTCCTTCTGGATGAGCCTTTTGCGGCGATCGATGCAAAGATCCGTACGGAGCTTCGAAGCTGGCTGAAGGACATGATCGAGAAGCTGGGGATCACCAGTATTTTTGTTACCCATGACCAGGATGAGGCTATCGAGGTGGCGGATGAAATTATTATTACCAACCGTGGACGGATCGAGCAGAAGGGAACCCCACTGGAGGTTTATCAGAATCCGGATACTGCGTTTACGGCGGGATTTTTCGGGCAGACTTCTGTGATCGATGATTACCAGGTGTTCAATCACTTCGAGGAAGTTCCAGGAGGCGAAAAAGCCATTGTCCGTCCGGAGTTTGTAAAAGTGACTAAGAAGAACGAGGAACAGAAATATAAAAGCTCCGCAACAGAGGGCGTCGTAGAACGAGTCGCATTCCGCGGTAGCAGCCTGGAACTGAAAGTCCGTGTAGGAAACACCACACTCAGCGCCAGAAGAAGCCTTGACGAAGAACCCGTCCGGGAAGGCGAAGTTGTGGATGTGTTTGTGCAGAGGATTTTTGTAACAAAGGGAAATGAGGCAGTACTGCTACATAATACAGCTATGGTTGAGGATTGGTTAGTGATATAAAAAAATGCCGCGGGAGCGGCATTTTTTTATGAGCAAGTAGCGTTAGCGGATTGCGAATATCATATGATGAGGCCGCGGGAGCGGCATTTTTTTATATATGTGAAATTTTCACACCGTAATATTCTGCAAGAGAATCCACCAGGTCATCACGGATTTTTTTGTGGTCATTGCCATCCAGGGACATGACACAGGATACCATCTGACGTTTTTTATCAACGACGCAGTATTGGCCGT